>JAABUQ010000166.1_pt1 | contig 140880 bp, 144 predicted proteins | sample 5560001 | NCBI WGS metagenome assembly JAABUQ01 (sample SAMN10711888, study PRJNA513371) | rock metagenome | isolation source: Antarctica rocks | place: Antarctica: Victoria Land, Finger Mt nord | collected 2015-12-18
TGGCCGACTTCGGCTTTTTTTCGTTCGAGTGGTATCCCTTCGACAATGTCAGCGCGGACAACGCGCGCCAGCTTGCGGCAGCCCCGATGCTGCTGGAAGGTGCGCTCGCTCGGCTCCGGCGCGAGGGGCTGCCCCGCCGCACCCCCTGGCTGATCACGGAGTACGGCTACTCGTCGTTCGCGGGCCGGGCCGAGATGGACTGGCCGGGGGCGCTTCTGAACGCTGAGACTCCCGCCCAGTTCCTGACCCTGGGCGGGCAGGCCGCCTTCCTCTACGGCTACGAGCCGGCCGCGCCTATGCGCGAACCCGAATCGGGCGGATCGTGGGGCAACTTGGCCCTGCTGCTGTCGGGCGATGACCGGCAGGCGCGTGCCCCGCTCGCCACGTATTATGCCGCGCGCCTGCTGACTCGGGCATGGGCGGAGCCGGATACCACCATGCCGCAGGCTCTTTATCGAGTCGAAGTCGCTCGCCGCGCGCCGGTCGTGACTGCCTACGCCCTGCATCGGCCCGACGGGCGGTGGGCTGTGCTGCTGCTGAACAAGGACCCGAAGCACACGGCCCTGGTGGCGGTCGAGTTCCGCCGCCCGGAAACGACCCGCGCGCCGTCTTTCTCGGGGCCGACCGACCTGTACCAGTACTCGTCGGCGCAGTACGTGTGGCACCCGCGCGGGGCGCACGGCTTCCCCACCCCGGACGCCCCGCCCGCGCACAGCCGTGTCTCGGGCCGGATGGTGCGCCTGCCGCCTTACTCTCTGTCGGTCTTGTGCGGGCGCGTCGTGGGCCTGGGGTTGACAACAGGCACCCTCAGCCGCTATAATGGCCGTAGATCGTCACCTTTAATTCCGTCCCGTGAGGCGGGGAAGGCAGCGTCTCCTCGGATCAGGCCCCGCCCCGGCGTGGCCCCGTCCCTCGTGCGCCTTTCCCCCCGCCTAACCCCTGAGGCACCCGCATGGCTTCCGAAGCCAAAACCGCCGCCGACCCACACCTGCAAGCCGCCGCCACTGTGATGGACGCTGACGAGATGCGGCGTGCGTGGACGCGCATCGCCCACGAGGTCCTGGAAAAGAACCGGGGCGTCGAGGGGCTGGCCGTCGTCGGCATTCTGCGGAAAGGTGCCCCCCTCGCCCATCGCCTGGCCGACGCCATCGCGCGCATCGAGGGCACGTCGGTCCCCGTGGGCGCGCTTGACATCTCCCTCTACCGCGATGACTTCCGCACCTACCAGCCGCGCGTGGGCACGACGCAGATCCCCTTTGACATCGAGGGCAAGCGGCTGGTGCTCGTGGACGATGTGGCCTTTACGGGCCGCACCGTCCGCGCCGCCCTGGGTGCCCTGGTGGACCTGGGCCGCCCCGCCGTGACGCAGCTCGCCGTGCTCATCGACCGGGGCCACCGCGAGCTGCCCATCCGGCCCGACTACGTGGGCAAGAACCTGCCCACGGGCCGCCGCGAGTTCGTCAAGGTCCTGCTCACCGAGTTCGATGGCGAGGATAAGGTGCTGATCTACAAGGAGCCGACATGAAGACTGATAGGAACCTAACCCCGGCGGCGAGCCGCCGACCCTTCCCTAGGAAGGAAGGGTAAGAACGATGAAAAGGGCGGAGGCGCGCGACGAAACGAAAGAAGGCGGTCATGGATGACACGAGGGTTGTACGAGCACACCGGCAGCTAGAGAAACAAGCGCTGGCGCGGCAGATGCGGCGGGCGATGACACCCTCGGAGGCAATCCTTTGGGAAAGCTTGCGGAACAACCGGCTAGGTGGCCTGCACTTCCGGCGTCAGCAGGTGGTCGCCGGGTTCATCGCCGATTTTTACTGCCATGCCGCCCGCCTCGTCATTGAGTGCGACGGTGCCGCCCACTTCGGGCGTCAGGACTATGATGGGGACCGCGACCAAATCCTGGCGGCGTACAGCCTCCACGTCCTGCGCTTCCCGAATGAGCGCATCCAATCCGATCTGTGTGTCGTCCTCGCTGAGATATTAGCTTATGCTTCTACCCTTCCTTCCTAGGGAAGGGTCGGCGGCTCGCCGCCGGGGTTAGGTTCCGAAGCGGGTTAGGTTCCTGAACGCGGTTAGATCCTCCTGAACGCTTACTATGAGACGCAAAGACCTCTTAGATTTGCAAAGCCTGGATGCGGACGAGATCACGTACCTGCTGGACACAGCTGAGTCGTTCGGCGAGGTCGTGGCCCGGCCCGTCAAGAAGGTGCCGACGCTGCGCGGCAAGTCGGTGGCGATGCTGTTCTTCGAGCCGAGCACGCGGACGCGGACATCGTTCGAGACCGCCGCCAAGATCATGTCGGCGGACACCTACAACCTGACGGGCACGACCAGCAGCGCGGTCAAAGGCGAGTCGCTCAAAGACACCCTGCTGACGCTGGACGCGATGGGCATTGATGCGTTCGTTATCCGGCACGGAGCCAGCGGCGCGGCGGCTCTGGCGGCGAAGTACGTGCCGCACAAGCCTGTCATCAATGCCGGGGACGGGACGCACGAGCACCCGACGCAAGGGCTGCTGGACCTGCTGACCATCCGGCAGGTCAAGGGCCGTCTGGAGGGGCTGACCGTGGCAATCGTCGGCGACATCCTGCACTCGCGCGTAGCCCGCTCCAACATCTGGGGACTCCACAAGATGGGTGTCCACGTCCGCCTGGTCGGCCCGCCGACCCTGCTGCCCGCCGACGCCGAGCGGCTGCCGGTCGAAGTGTTCACGGACCTGGAAGACGGCCTGCGCGGGGCGGACGTGGTCAACGTCCTGCGTATCCAGCTAGAGCGCCAGGATGCGGCCTTCTTCCCCTCAGTCCGTGAGTACGCCCGGCTGTTCGGCGTCAGCCGCGCGAAGCTCAAAGGTGCCGCGCCGGACGTCACCGTGCTGCACCCCGGCCCAATGAATCGGGGCGTCGAGATCGAATCCGCTCTGGCCGATGACGCCCAGTATGCCGTCATCACCCGTCAGGTCACCAACGGCGTGGCCGTGCGGATGGCGGCGCTGTTCTGGCTGATGGGGGCCAATCAAGGAGACTTATGAGCGTCAACCGCGTCCTGCGCTACCTCGGGGGGTTGGTCATCGCGACGATCTTGCTGGTCCTGCTGCTGCCGCTGGCGGGCATCACCCCGGCCAAGTTCTTGCCGCCTCCAGTCGTCTACGGCGGCGCGCAGGGCAAGGCGCACGGGGTCGTCATCGGCAAAGACGTCTCGCCGACCGCGAACCCCTTCAAGGTGGGCGACCACACCTACCTCGTCAAGTACGCCTTCCGCGCCCCGCCGCCGCTGGCGCGCGGCGAGACCAAGCCCGGCCCCACCCAGCGCTATTTCGGCCAGGTGCGCGTTCTGGACGAGGCCACCTACGACGCGATCAAGAACGACCAGCCCATCCCGAACATCAAGTACGAGCAGACCTACCCGGACATCAACGGCATCGACCTGGACGGGTTCGGGCGCAGCGCCGGCCCCGGCTCCAACCTCCTGAGCGGCTGGCTGCTGTTCGTGCTGCTGGACCTGGCATTGGGCTACTTCTTCATGGCGGTCGTCCTGGAGCGCTTCGGGCGGTCGGAGAACATTTAGGCACCGCACACTTTAGGCACCGCACACTTATGACGCGCTATCTGCTGAAAAACGGCCGGGTCGTGGACCCGGCCAATGGGCGCGACGAAATTGGGGACGTGCTCCTCGCCGGTGGCCTGGTCGCCGGGGTCGGAGTGGGCCTCGACGCCGGGGGGGATGCGCAAATTATCGATTGCGCCGGGCTGGTCGTCGCGCCCGGCCTGATCGACATGCACGTGCATTTGCGTGTGCCCGGCCAGGAGTACAAGGAGGACATCGCCTCGGGTACGGCGGCGGCGGCGAACGGCGGCTTCACTGCCATCGCCTGCCAGCCGAACACGGCTCCGCCTATCGACCGCGCCGAAACGGTGCGGGACATCCGCGCTCAGGCGGAGCGCGCGTCCGCCCGCGTCCACGTCGTCGCGGCTGTCAGCAAGGGGCTTCTGAACAAAGAGCTGACCGAGATGGCCGACCTCAAAGACGCGGGCGCGGTCGGCATCGGCGACGATGCCTTCCCCGTGGCCGACAGCAGCTTCCTGCGCCGGGCGATGGAATACTGCTCCATGCTGGGCCTGCCCTACGTCGCCCACTGCGAGGACAAAGACCTCACGGGCGAGGGCGTAATGCACGAGGGCTACGTCTCGACCGTGCTGGGCCTCAAAGGCATCCCCCGGAGCGCCGAAAACGTCGGCACGGCCCGGAACGTCCTGCTGGCGATGGCAACCGGCTGCCGCCTGCACGTTTTGCACGTCAGTACGCGCGAGAGCGTCGAGATCATCCGCCACGCCAAGAAGTTCGGTGCCCCGGTGACGTGCGAGACCTGCCCGCAGTACGTCGCGCTGACCGACGAGGCGTGTTACGGCTACGACACGAACGCCAAGATGTCCCCGCCCCTACGGACGCGCGAGGATCAAGACGCGATCATCGAGGGCCTGCGCGACGGCACCATCGACGCCCTCGCCACCGACCACGCGCCCCATGCCCCGCACGAGAAGGAGCAGGAGTTCGCCCACGCCCCGTTCGGGATGCTGGGCCTGGAAACGAGTCTGGGCCTGGTTATCACCCATCTCGTTGAGCCTGGCATCCTGACGCTCTCACAAATGGTCGAAAAGATGTCCCTCGCCCCGGCCCGCATTCTGGGCGTCCCCGCCGGGACGCTGACGGTCGGTGCTCCCGCCGATGTGACCGTCTTCGACCCGGACGCCGAGTGGACGGTAGACGTAAGCCAGTTCAAGTCCAAGTCCCGCAACTCGGTCCTGAACGGCGTGACGCTGACGGGGCGGGCCGTGACCACGTTCGTGGGCGGGCGGCAGATCGCTCTGTGACAGCGGAAGAAGGAATAAGCGGCGAGGGGATAAATCCCTCTCGCTAAACTGCCCGTCCTTCGGACGGAAGAACAGCCTCGGCGTTGGTGCGTCCGAAGGACGCTCACCCAGCGAGAGGGATTTATCCTCTCGCAGACAGCCCTTGTATCACCTTTGTTAGTCACCATGACCCAAGCCCACCTCGTCCTCGCGGACGGCACAACTTACACGGGGACCGCCTTCGGCGCGCGCGGCACCAACGTCGGCGAGGTCGTGTTCAACACGGGCATGACCGGCTACCAGGAGATACTGACCGACCCTTCCTACGCCGGGCAACTGGTCGCGCTGACCTACCCGATCATCGGCAACTACGGGGTTAACCCGGACGATTTCGAGTCGCGCCGCGTCCAGGTCTCGGGGTTTATCGTCAAGGAGCTGGTTGATGCGCCCTCTAACTGGCGCTCGCAGGGGACGATGGACGACTTCCTCAAGACGCACGGCGTTGTCGGAATCGCAGGCCTGGACACGCGCGCCCTGACCCAGAAGCTGCGCTCGGTCGGCGTGATGATGGGCACGCTGTCGTCCGAGAAGACGCCTTCGGAACTCAAGGATGCTCTCAATGCGGCGGCGGACTACGAAGACGTCAACTTCATGGCGCGCGTCTCGACCGAAGCGCCCTACGTCTGGCCGTCGGCCACCGGAGAGACGCTTTATCGGATCGCCCTGCTCGATTGCGGCGTCAAGTTCAACATCCTGCGCTCACTGGCCGCTCTGGGTGCCGAGGTGACGGTCTTCCCCGCCGACACATTGGCCGAGACCATACTCGCGACTGACCCCGACGGCGTCTTTCTCTCGCCCGGACCGGGCGACCCCGCGCTTCTAGGCGGTATCGTCCAGGCCGTGCGCGTGTTGTCCCACGCCAAGCCGACGATGGGCATCTGCCTGGGCAACCAGCTCATCGGCTGCGCGTTCGGCGGGCACACGTTCAAGCTGCCGTTCGGGCATCGTGGGTCGAATCATCCCGTGAAGGATTTAGAGACAGGCCGCGTGGTCATCACGTCGCAGAACCACGGCTACGCGCTGGCCGCGGACGGCTTCGACGACTCCGACATCGAGGTCTGGCAGATCAACCTCAACGACGGGACTGTGGAAGGCCTGCGGCACAAGACCCTGCCCGTGTTCTCGATCCAGTATCACCCGGAGGCGTCGCCCGGACCCGCTGACAGCCGCGACTACTTCGCCCGGTTCCTGCGGATGATCGACGAGCACCGCGCGTGAAGGTTACTCCGGGGCTAGGCCGGGCGGGGTGGGGTGTGGCGCTTGTCGCACTGCTCGTCCTGCCGCGCCTATTGGCCCTGGACGCCGACCCGCCGCCCTCGCTCGACTGGACCTCGGGCATCTGGACCGACGAGGGGTTTTATAGCTATCACGCCCGCAACGCCGTGCTGTTCGGCCAGACGCACGACGAGTTCCACCCGGAGGCGCTTTCGCCGGTCTTGGACGCCGTGCAGCGGGCCGTCTTTCATATCTGGGGGGTCGGGCTGACCCAGGCGCGGGCGATCTCCGTGCTTTGCTCGCTGGCCGCGCTGCTGTTCTTCTGGGACGCCCTGCGGCGGGCACTGGGCGCGCGAGTCGCCTTGATGGGCCTGCTGCTGCTGGGCACGGATGCCGTGTTCGGCTTTTACAACCGACTGGCGCTCCTCGAAACGCCCGCCGCCTTGGTGGTCTGCGCCGCGTTCTGGGCGCTGACCTGGGAGCAACCTCGGGCGTGGGTTCTGGCCGGGGCGCTGGCGGCGGGGGCTTTGGCGTTCAAGACGACGTTTCTGCTGTTCCTGCCTCTGCCACTTCTCATTTGGCTCGCGCGTCGGGCATGGCGGCCCGCGGCATGGTACGCCGTGGGCGCAGCCGTGGGCGCGACGCTGTACTGGGTCGGCTGGGGCGCAGCCCACGGGGCCGAGGTCTGGCGGCTGAACCACTACTACTGGACACACCAGTCCCAGCCGCGCTCGGCCGGGGAGGCGCTTGCAGATGTCTGCCGCGCCTTGCTTGGCCCGCACCGGAGTGTCCTGGGGTTCCTGCTGACCCGTTCGCCGGTCTTGACCGCGCTCGCCCTGGCCGGCCTGATCTCCGGCAGACGGCGGCCTGCCCGCCCGTCGCTCCGAAGGGATACCGAGCGGCTGCTGTGGCTGTGGGCCGCGTCCGGCCTGGCATTTCTGGCCGTGACGCGCTACGCGCCAACGCGCTATGACTTGGTAGTTCTGCCCGCCCTGGCCGGCATGGCCGCCGTCAGCCTGCGCCGCCTGCCGCTATGTGGGGGGCGGAAGCGCATTAGAAGAGGGGCGGTCCCCCAGGATTGGGGCGGGGGGGCCTCCTGCATGCGTTCTGATGTCCGGCGCGTCCGCGCCCTGGTGCTGGCGCTGTCGGTGACAATTGGCCTGGGGCAGTACGCTTGGTGGTACGGGACGCGCGGGTATGCGACGCGGGACACGGCGCGCACCCTGGCCCGGATCATCCGGCCCGGCGAGACGCTGGCGGGGGACTGGGCACCGAACCTGTGCCTGGACAATCGGGTGCGGGCCGTCCCTGTCCTGCCGGATCTGGCGAACGGGCGTGATCCAGTAGGAGAACTCAGGCCCGCTTATATCCTAGTGGCGCAGACGCCTTACCCGGTGCGCTTCTGGGCGCGCGTCGCGCCCGCCGTCGTGCGCCCGGACCATATCGCGGCCCGTTTCCGGGTTCACGATTACCGCCTGATCCTGTACCGCGTGTCGGTGTCCCCAGCGCCCAACAACGATGCTACACTTAAAACCTATCCTGCGCCGGCTGCTGGCCGCTACTGTGGTCGGGTCGGGAACACTGCACTTCCTCCGGCCCGAGATGTTCATCAAAATCGTGCCGGGCTGGCTGCCCGCGCCGCGCGCCCTGGTCCTGATTAGCGGCTTCTTTGAGATGCTGGGGGGATTGGGCCTGCTCCTCCCCCGAACGCGCCGAGTCGCGGGGTGGGGGCTGATGGCGCTGTTCGCCGCCGTGTTCCCGGCGAACGTCACCATGGCGACACATAAAATTTACACGGATAATCCCTGGATACTCTGGGGCCGCCTGCCGTTCCAAGCCGTCTTGATTGCCTGGGCGGGATGGTCCGCCCAGCCCGATGATCGTGATGCCAAAGGAGGAGAAAACAACCATGTCCCAAGTGCTTGAGCCTGCCGTTCCGACCGTTGCTGCTGTGAACCCGGCCCCGCTGGGGCTGTGCGCCTTCGCTCTAACGACCTTCGTACTGAGCGCGGCCAACGCGCACCTGCTTTCGGGCGGCCCGGAGGCTGTGAAGATCGTGATCGGGCTGGCGCTGTTCTACGGCGGTTTGGCCCAGCTCCTCGCCGGGATGTGGGAGTTCAAAGTCGGCAACACGTTCGGGGCGACGGCGTTCAGCTCTTATGGGGCCTTCTGGCTCGCCTTCGGGGCGTCGGTCCAGATGCACTGGATACCCGCCGGCAGCAACGCCATCGCGTTTTTCCTGCTCGGCTGGACGATCTTCACCCTGGTCATGTTTCTGTCGGCGCTGCGAACCAGCCTGGGGCTGATCGCCCTGTTCGGCTTCCTGCTGGTGACGTTCCTGTTTCTGACGCTCCATGCCTTCGGCGCGGGGGACAGCTTCGGGCAGATCGGCGGCTACCTGGGCCTGGCGACGGCGGGCATCGCCTGGTACAACGCGCTGGCGGGGCTGCTGGCCGCGACCCGTTCGCCTTTCGTCCTGCCTACCGGCCCGAGAAGCTAGCGCGGTGAAACTCGACGACCTGTACCCGCATTGGGATGATGTTCATCTGGAACTCGTGGACGCCGTCCGGCTGCTCAAAGAGTGGCAGCTTGACAGCGATCCGGGGCCGGGGGGCCGGACCCTGCGCGAGATCGTGCTGGACTTCGTCCGGGCCGAGCGCTACTGGGTCGGCCACCTCGCGGCAGGATACGCCGAGTACCGCCCGCAGACGCACGAGTTCCCGACGGGCATCGCCCTGGCCGAAGCCCTGACGGCGGCCCGCGCCGTGACCGTGCGCGCCCTGGAGCCGCTCGGCCCGGACGGACTGCGGGCGGTCCGCACCGTCCCCTCGGACCCGGCGACCAACCGGCACGAGACGAACATGCCCATCGGCTGGCTCCTCTGGCACGTCTTGGAGTTGGAATTGATCTGCTCGGGCCGGGTGATGCAGCGCCTGGAAGACGAGAAGGCACGGGGGTAAAGCTGGTGGAACCCGTCGTCATTAGGGACTACGATCCGCAGTGGCCCAGGCAGTTCGCAGAGATCGCCGCGCGGGTCCGGGCGGCCTTTATCGGCGGGCCGCTGCTGGCGATCGAGCACATCGGCAGCACGGCGGTCCCCGGACTGGCCGCCAAACCCATCATAGACCTGGACATGGTCATACCGTCCAAGGCCGATCTGCCGGACGCTGTCTCGCGGCTGGTAACGTTGGGGTACGTTTACGAGGGTGACAACGGCATACCGGGACGTGCGGCGTTCTTGTGGCCGCCAGGGACTCAGCGCCACCACCTGTACGTCTGCGCGAGCGGCAACGCGGAACTCCGTCGCCACCTCGCCTTCCGCGACTACCTGCGGGCCAACCCTGAGGAGGCGCATCGTTACGGTGCGCTGAAACGGGAACTGGCACAGAACTTTCGGGAGGATCGGGTTGCCTACAACGACGGCAAAACAGAGTTTGTGGAGGCAGTTCTGACAAAGGCAAAGGACGAGATTGCCCTCGTTGCCTATGATCCACACTGGCCGGAGCAGTTCGCCCACGAAGCCGCCCGGGTCCGCGCCGCGCTTGGGGATGATCTGGTTCTCGCCGTGGAGCACTTCGGCAGCACGGCGGTTCCGGGTCTGGTCGCCAAGCCGGTCATTGACCTGCTCGTGGGAGTGCGTTCGGTCGCCGAGGCCAGAGAAAGGGCGGTTGCGCTGCTGGAGGCTCTGGGCTACTCCTACTGGCGCGACAATCCAAACCCCGGCCACCTGTTTCTCGTCAAGGGCCTGCCGCCGAATGGGCCGCGCACCCACCACATCCACATGGTCGAGCCGGGGACCTTCCCGGACCCGAAGAACGAGGCGTTTCTGTTTTGGGACCGCCTGCTGTTCCGCGACTACCTGCGGGTGAACCCGGATGAAGCACGGCGCTACGAAGACTTAAAGCGCGCCCTGGCCGCCCGGCATCCCGGCGACCGCGAGGCTTACACCGAAGGCAAGACCGAGTACGTCTACGGCGTCATGCAGAAGGCGCGAGCGCGTCCCAGCGAGTAACCATGCCACGAAACCCTCAGATTCACAAAGTGTTGGTCATCGGCAGCGGGCCGATCATCATCGGGCAGGCCGCCGAGTTCGACTACGCCGGGACGCAGGCCTGCCGGGCGCTGCGCGAGGAGGGCGTCTCGGTCGTTCTGGTCAATTCCAACCCCGCGACCATTATGACCGACGCCGAGACCGCCGACGCGGTCTACATCGAGCCGCTGACGCCCGAGTTCGTCGAGCGCATCATCGCCAAAGAGCGTCCCGACGGCCTGGTGCCGACATTGGGCGGGCAGACGGGTCTGAACCTGGCGACGGAACTGGCCGAGCTGGGGATTTTAGAGAAATACAATGTCACGCTGCTGGGGACGCCGCTGTCCACCATCCGCAAGGCCGAGGACCGCGAGGAGTTCCGCGCCCTGATGCGCGAGATCGGCGAGCCGGTGCCCGAGTCGTGGATCATCGAGGATGAGGGTGCGCTCGAAGAGCTATCGCGCAACGGCGACGCCCCGTGGCCGCTGATCGTCCGGCCCGCCTACACGCTGGGTGGGACCGGCGGCGGCATCGCGCGGACGCCGGCCCAGCTTGTCGAGATCGGGACGCGCGGCCTGAAGCTGTCGCCCCGCAGCCAGGTCATGGTCGAGCGGTATCTGTCGGGCTGGAAGGAGATCGAGTACGAGGTCATGCGTGACGGCGCGGACACGTGCATTACGGTCTGCAACATGGAAAACTTCGACCCGATGGGCATGCACACGGGCGACTCCATCGTCGTTGCCCCGTCGCAGACATTGTCGGACAAAGAATACCAGATGCTCCGCTCGGCCTCGCTGAAGATCATCCGCGCGCTGGGCATCGAGGGTGGGTGCAACGTCCAGATGGCCCTCGACCCCAGATCGTTCGCCTATTATATCATCGAGGTCAACCCGCGCGTGTCCCGCTCATCGGCCCTGGCGTCCAAAGCCACCGGCTACCCCATCGCGCGCGTCGCCGCCAAGATCGCCGTCGGCCTGCACCTGGACGAGATTCCGAACGCCGTGACGCAGAAGACGCTGGCCTGCTTCGAGCCGGCCTTGGACTACATCGTGGTCAAAATCCCGCGCTGGCCGTTCGACAAGTTCACGCGGGCGGACCGACGCATCACCACGCAGATGAAGGCCACGGGCGAGGTCATGGCGATAGACCGCTCGTTCGAGGGCGGCCTGCTGAAGGCCATTCGGAGTTTGGAGATCGGCCAGGTCGGCCTGCGCCCGCCAAACGCCGACCGCCTGAGCATCATGGAGATCGAGGCGGGGCTGACATCGGCAACCGACCAGCGCCTCTTTTTGATCGCCGAGGCGTTCCACCGGGGGATGCTGGTTTCGGAAGTCGCGGATTTGTCGGGCATAGACCCGTGGTTCCTGACAAAAATCCAGCGCCTGATGCGGTTCGAGGACGCCCTGCGGGCCAAGTGGCCCCTGTTCCGCCCCTTCGAGGCGCTGGGCGAGGAGGCGCAGGCGCTACTTTCGGATGCCAAACGCAAGGGCTTCGCCGACAAGCATCTGGCCGACATCCTGGCCGTCCAGGAGGCGCGTGTGCGCGCGTGGGTGCGGGAGCTTGGCCTGAAGCCGTCCTACAAGATGGTGGACACCTGCGCGGCGGAGTTCGAGGCCGCCACGCCCTACTTCTACTCCTGCTGGGAGGACGAGGGGGAGTGAGACGCCTTCAGACCGCGTGGGCGTAGATCGGTCGCTCGTCTTCCAGCGGGGCGGGGAGGCGCAGGGCGTGGCTGACCCGGTTGCGGCCCTCGCCTTTGGCGTGGCACAGGGCGCGGTCCGCCTGGGCGATCAGCTCGGCGACGCCGCACATGCCCGGCGTCAACGTGGCGATGCCGAGGCTGGCCGTCAGGGGCCGCTCCAGGCCGTCCGCGTCGGCGACGGCGTGGCGCAGGCGCTCCCCCAGCACGACCGCGCCCATCACGTCGGTGTCCAGCAGGATCAGGGCGAACTCGTCACCCCCGAAGCGGGCCGCGATGTCGCTGACGCGCGCGGTCTCACCGACCATGCGGGCGACCTGCCTCAGTACCTCGTCTCCGGCGGGGTGTCCGTAGGCATCGTTGTAGGGCTTGAAGCGGTCCACGTCCAGCAGCAGCAGGGACAGCGCACCGCCGTGGCGCAGGACGCGGCTCATCTCGCGGTCCAGATTTTCGTGGAACGAGCGATGGTTGGGCAGGCCGGTCAGCGCGTCCACGGTGGCAAGATTGTCTACGACGTGGCGCATCTGCGCGAGCTGCTTGTCCGCCTCGCCCAGCGCGGCCTCACGTTCTTTCTCGCCTTCTTCCAGCATCTGGAGCGCGGCCAGCGTTTGGGCCGCGCCCCCCTGGAAGGCCAGCGCGCCCGCCGCGGCGAGGGCCAGCAGCGTGGCAGCCAGCAGGCCGCCCGCAAGGCGGTGCAGCGCCGTCCGCCGCGCCTCTGACGCCCGTTCGGCGTCGACGGCGATCCGTCCCAGGCCGTCCCCGAAGGCGCGCTGGCTTTGCAGCAGCGGCGTCAGATAGCGATACAGGTCGGGACGGTGCGGATCGCCGCTCGGGGGCAATGCGGCCAGGACGCCCTGTGCCGAGGTGTGCAGTGCCTCCTCCGACGATGCCATCAGAGCCGTCTGCCGGGCCAGAGCGGACTGCGCCGCCTCCCACTCGTTCAACGTCTGTGCCATCTCCGCCGCCCGCTCGCCGCGCAGGCCGGGGGTCTCCGCCGCCTGCACGGCGAGGGCGCTGAGTGCGAGGCTCAACCCCCGCGCGCGCTGCCGCTCGGCCCGAGCCGCGAGGGCGGAGTCAGCGGACCCGCGTTCTATCGCCGCTTGGAGCAGGGCCTGGCCGACGGTTGAGAACAGGGCCAGGGCACATAGGACGAGTAGATAAGAGCGTTTCAGCCGCCGGGTCATAGTTGTCTTCCTTGATCGGGTGTGTTCTTTCCGTCCCTGATTGTCGGCAGGCGCTTGGGCGGTCGTCCCTGTCATCAATACGGGAAGGGATAAATACGGGGAAGGGCGAGCCGAGCAGGATTTGGCGGTCCACACCGGGAACAAGAACCCCCATGACCGAAGACACGCTCTCTGCTCCCCTGGTCGCCGTGATCATGGGCAGCCGCTCCGACTGGGAGACGATGCGCCACGCGGGCGAAATGCTGACCCGGTTCGGTGTCCCCCATGAGTGCCGCATCGTCTCGGCGCATCGGACGCCCGAATTGATGGCCGAGTTCGCGCTCGGGGCCGAAGCGCGCGGCCTGGAAGTCATCATCGCCGGGGCGGGCGGGGCCGCCCACCTGCCGGGTATGGTCGCCGCTCAGACGCTGGTTCCCGTGCTGGGCGTCCCCGTACAGAGTGCGGCCCTGGGCGGGCAGGACTCGCTGCTGTCTATCGTGCAGATGCCCGCGGGCATCCCCGTCGGGACGCTCGCCATCGGCAAGGCCGGCGCGACAAACGCCGCCCTGCTGGCCGTGGCAATTCTGGCAAACACCCGCCCCGACTTGCGCGAAAAGCTTCGCGCCTTTCGGCAGGAGCAGACCGAGAAGGTACTGGGGGATGCGCTGGAATGACTGAGGTACAGAAGCCGCCGCGTCTGCGGCCCGGCGATACGGTGGCCGTGCTGTCGCCCTCGTGGGGCGGCCCCAGTGTCTACCCGGACGTCTTTGATCTCGGCTTGGCGAACCTGCGCGGACTGCTGGGCGTGGATGTCAAAGAGTACCCGACCACGCGCATGGCGAGCGAGGAGTTGCATCAAAATCCAAGACGGCGGGCCGATGACGTCAACGCGGCCTTTGCCGATCCCAGCATCAAAGCAGTCATCGCCAGCATCGGTGGCGACGACTCCATCCGCCTGCTGCCCTATTTGGATGAGGATACCATTGCAGCGAATCCGAAAATCTTGATGGGCTTCTCGGACACGACCACTCTACTCACGTATGCCAACCTGCGTGGCCTAGTCACGTTCAACGGCCCCTCGGCCATGGCCGGCTTCGCCCAGCTCAAAACGCTGCCGCCGTCGTTCGGCGCGCACGTCCACGCGCTGCTGACGGAGCCGACGCCCGAGTATGCCTATGCGCCCTATGCCGAGCGCGTGACCGTGTTTCAAGATTGGGGCACACCGAGCTATACGGGGGAAGTAGGGTTCACGCCGAACGACGGCTGGTGCTGGCTGCAAGGGGAGGGAGTGGTGCGGGGGACGCTATTCGGCGGCTGCGCCGAAGTGTTGGAGTTCCTGAAGGGGACCCCGTGGTGGCCGCCGCTCGACTTCTGGGAAGGCAAGCTTCTGTTCTTGGAAACGTCCGAGGAGAAGCCGACGCCTGCCCAAGTCAAGTACATGCTGCGGAACTACGGGATGCAGGGTGTCTTGGACCGCATCGCCGGGCTGCTGTTCGCCCGCCCCATGCTTTACTCGCCCGAAGAGCGTGAGAAACTGCACGGAATCATCGTCTCGGTGGTCGCAGGCGAGTTCGGGCGGTCGGACCTGCCGGTCGTCACCGAGATGGATTTCGGCCATGAACCCCCGCAGTCGATCCTGCCGCTGGGCGTGGTGGCCGAAATCGACTGTGCGCGGCGGACGTTCAAGTTGGTGGAGGCCTGCGTCCGATGACCGACCCAATACTCCCCGGCGCGACGGTGGGTGTCCTGGGCAGCGGGCAGCTAGGGCGGATGTTTGCCCTGGCCGCGCGACGCCTGGGCTACCGCGTCCACACGTTTTCGCCCGACACGGACACGCCGACGGGGCAGATCGCCGACCGGGAGGTCGTGGCGGAGTACGACGACCTGGACGCCGTGCGGGACTTCGCCCGGCACGTCGGCGTGGTGACGTTCGAGTTCGAGAACGTTCCTGCCGAGACGGCCCAGGCCGTCGCTCAGGTCGTTCCCGTCCGGCCCGGCGGCGAAGTGCTGCACGTCGCGCAAAACCGGCTCCGCGAGAAGACGTTCCTCGCCCGGCACGGCTTCCCCTGCGCCCCGTTCCGCCATGTGACGTCGCGTGAGGGTCTGCACACGGCCTTGGAGGAGATCGGGGCACCCGCGATCCTAAAGACGGCGGGCTTCGGGTACGACGGCAAGGGGCAGGCGCGCATCCATCAGGCAGGCGAGGCCGGGGCGGCTTGGGACGCGCTGGGCGGGTCGGACTGTGTTTTGGAAGCGTGGGTGGATTTCGAGCGGGAAGTGTCTGTCGTTGCCGCGCGCGCGACGGACGGGACGTTCGCCCACTACGGCCTGATCGAGAATAACCACCTGGGGGGCATTCTAGACGTGTCTCTCTGCCCCCCGAGCTTCGAGGGCATGGGGGCGGCTCTGGAAGCCGAGGCTGAGGCCGTGACCCGCGCCGTCTTCGAGGCGCTGGACGTGGTGGGCGTTCTGTGCGTCGAGTTCTTCGTGACGCAGGCCGGACGGCTGCTGATCAACGAGATCGCCCCGCGCCCGCACAATTCGGGACACCTGACCCTGAACGCCCACGCGACAAGCCAGTTCGAGCAGCAGCTCCGGGCCGTCTGCGGCCTGCCGCTCGGGTCGGTCGCGCGCCTGCGCCCCGCCGCGATGGCGAACCTGTTGGGCGATTTGTGGGCTGAGAGGACGCCGGACTGGGCGGCAGCGCTGGCGTTCCCGGACGTCAGTCTGCACCTGTACGGCAAGGAAGAGGCGCGTCCGGGCCGCAAGATGGGGCATCTGACGGCCCTGGCCGACACGCCCGCTGAGGCCGCGCGCCTGGTCCGCGCGGCGCGGGCGGCCTTATGAAAACCGCCCTCGTCACCGGCGCGTCGCGCGGCATCGGGCGAGCCATCGCCCTTCAACTGGCCGCGGACGGCCTGCGTGTGGCCGTTCACTACAACGCGAACGAAGCGGCGGCGCGCGAGACGCTGGCGGCGCTGGCCGGGGAAGGTCATACGCTGCTGGCCGCCGATCTGGCCGAACCCGGCGACGTTGAGCGGCTGGGCGGTGAGGCTTTGGAAGCTCTGGGCGGGCGCGTGGATGTTCTGGTCCACAACGCGGGTGTCTACACACCGTCACCGCTGCTCGAAACACCCACGCTGGCGGCGTGGCGGGCCGCCCTGCATGGTCAGATGCAGGTCAACTTCTGGGCGGGGGCCGACCTCGCGTTTCTTCTGGCACCCGCGATGGCGGCGGCGGGATGGGGGCGGATCATCCAGATCGCGAGCCGGGCCGGGCGGCGAGGCGCGGCACGCGGGCTATGGGGCGTCCAAGGCGGCCCAGCTCAACCTGGTCAGGTCGCTGGCCGTGGAACTCGGCCCGGTCGGCATCGGCTGCTTCGGCGTCGCGCCGGGCTGGACCGAGACCGACATGGCCGCCGATGCCCTGGCCGCGCGCGGCGCGCAGATCCGCGCCGAGATACCCCTGGGCCGCGTGGCGACGCCCCAGGACGTGGCCGGCCTGGTAGGCTTTCTGGTCACGGGCGCGGCGGATTACCTGTCCGGCGGCACATTCGACGTCAACGGGGCGTCGTACCTGCGGCCTTGAGAGAGAACACCCTTTGGCTTGCCCTAACCCCAGGCGGGGCGGGAGGTTTCCAGCAAGGCCAGGACGCGGGCGCGCTCCCCTTCGGTGCCGAAGCTCAGCACGGCCTGGGCGGGCTTGCCCGTCGCGGCCTCGACGTAGGAAATCTTCAGGGCCGGGCAAACAGCCGTCCCGGCGTAGAGCAGGCCGTGGTCGCCTACGCGGGCACTGCCGTTTTTCAGGACGATGGTTCATGTCCCGGCCCGCTTGGCAGTCGTGATTCCCATGAAGCGGTTCGAGGCGTCGATGTTGGAGGCGAAGATCGTCTCACCCGATTCGAGTGTCCCGTAGCCTGAGGGCATGTCCAGGAACCGCTGGGACGTCTTGTCGTCCAGCACGAACGCCCCCGTCACACGCACGTCCGCGCCCTGGGCCGGGTCTACGTCCGAACTGTCCGCGCCCGCGAGTGCGCCCGGCACACGGTCCACCTTCTGGAAGACGACGTACTTGGTCAAAAACGTGATCACGAACAGGGCCAGCAGCAGGGACGACAGGGCGGCCCCCAGTGCCCAGAGGGCCGCGCTGCCGGGCTTCTGCCCGTCCACCAGCATGTAGTCGGTGTCCAGCGGGACGCCGTCGATGCTGCCGCCTTCTTCCTGTATTTTTGACTTCAGCTTGTCGTCCAGAGGCCGCAGCATCCCCGTGACCGTCGTGGGCGCTGCCTGTCCGCCGGTTCCGGCCCCGTCCTGTTCGACCAGAAAGGCGCGCTTCGACGCGAGATCGAGCATCGGCGACCAGGTGGTCTCGACCGAGCCGCTGTCCCCCTTTTTATCGAATCCGGCTCCGGGCACGAGCAGCCCCCGCACCGCCACGTAGTTCTTGTCCATGCCCGAGTGCGCCAGCACCTGGCCCACGGTCATCGTCCGCGGGGCCTGCCCGTTCGCGTGGGCGTCCTGCCAGCCCGCCAGCGAGATCGCCAGCAGGACGCCCAGCCCGCCCATCGCCGCCCAGTTCAGCGGGACCAGGTTGATCCTTGTGCGGCTGAGTCTCTGGTTCAGCAAGGCCACCAGGCCCATCACACGATATATAAGCGCCATCACGGTTGCTCCTTGGCGGCGAGTTTCGACCCAGGCCCAGGGAAATCCTGCCCGCCGTGCAGGAATCGCCGCCCGATGCCGCCAATACGTCCCCGGTTAATCAACGCAGAGGAGCAACACAAGACTTGGCAAAAGGGAACACGCGCAGGGCGCTCATCGTGTGGGGCGGCTGGGACGGGCACGAGCCGGAACAGGTCGCGGCCATTTTCGCGCGGGAATTGGAAGGCAAAGGCTTCGAGGTCGAGGTTGCGGGCACACTCGAAGCGTTTGAGGACGCCGACAAGCTCGAGGGGTTGGACCTGATCGTCCCGGTCGTCACCATGAGCAAGATCACCGACGATCAGTTTAGGGCCGTCGAGGGGGCCGTCCTCGGCGGGGCGGGGCTGGCCGGCTGTCATGGGGGTATGTGCGACTCGTTCCGCGAGTGTACCGGCTGGCAGCTCATGACCGGCGGGCAGTGGGTGGCCCACCCCGGCAACGATGGGGTCGAGTACACGGTGCGAATCACCGACCCCGACCACTTCATCACACAGGGGTCGCCGAGGGAGTTCCCGGTCAAGAGCGAGCAGTATTATCTGCACACGGACCCCTCCAACAAGACGCTGGCCGTGACGCGCTTCCCCGTCGCCGGCGGCCCGCACGTCACCAACGGGCCGTTCGACATGCCGGTCATTTGGACCCGCCTGCACGGGCGGGGGCGGGTCGCCTACAATGCGCTGGGCCACCACGCCGACATCGTCGCCCAGCCCGAAGTCCTGCCGCTGATGGTGCGCGGCCTTCTCTGGGCCGCCCGCGCCGAGGACGTGGCTTAGAAAGAGTCTGTCATGCCCCTCATGGCCTTGCCCCGGAAGTCTTCCGTCCAAAAGAGCGGCTTCACGCTGATCGAGCTGCTCGTCGTGATCGCCATCATAGCGATTCTCGCGGCTATCCTGTTCCCCGTCTTCCAGAAGGTCCGCGAGAACGCACGGCGCGCGGCGTGTCAGTCCAACCTGAAGCAGATCGGGCTGGCGATCACGCAGTACACGCAGGACGCCGACGAGACACTGCCGACCCGCTACGGGGCGTACCCGCCGGAGGTTTCCTGGCGGGCGATGATTCAGCCTTATGCCAAGAGCAAGGGCATCTTTCAGTGCCCGGACAATCCCAGCAAAGACTTGAATGACCTCGGCGCGGACGGATACAACCCTTCCTACAGTGTCACGCGCTATGACAACGGCAGCGGCGGCGCGTTCCGCGACGGCACATCCGGCCCCGTATCGGTCGCATTGGCCGCGCTCCAGACGCCCTCGACGACCCTGATGGTCGGCGAGTCCACGGCCCGCTACAGCGAGATCAAGATCAACGACGCGGCCGCCGGCCAGCAGTCCCCGATAGGCACCGCCAACAACACGACGCAGGCTTCCGGCTGCATCTTTACCGGCCACACGGGGCTGACGAACTTCCTTTTCTGCGACGGGCACGTGAAGACGATGCACGCTCTGGCGACCGGCGGCACGAACCAGGGCGGGTCCGGCGCGTCGGGGATGAACATGTGGACCGTGGATAACACAGACTTCGCCCCAGCAGACGTGGGCGCGGCCCTGAATAATCTCAGGTACGCGGAGACGATGTGCCATTAATCTTGTGGAAGAAGATTAGGAAGAAGCGCGGGAGAAAAGAAACCCGCATTCCGCGCAGTGAGCCGAACGGACCCTAAACGGCATAATCTCGGTGTAGCCGCAATGGGCTGCCGGGGTCGCTCCGCAGACACAACTTCCTAGAGCGTACCCTGTGCCGAGGCCGCCAGGTCCTCACCCACACGGCTCCTCCGGCGGCTGTCCGAGCGCACTTAGAGCGCTCGCGGGCAGCCGCCCTCGAGCATCCAAATTAAGGAGTAAAACATGGTACTGCAAATGCCATTTTTCGATAAATCACACGCCTTCGCTGCCAGCAGTTCGGAAGACGAGAAAGAGGCGTGCAGGGAGGTGCAGACCTGGGCACTGGGAAACGGCTACCAGGTAGAACACACCATGCGGACGTTTACCACCTACTCGGGCGGCATCCCGTCGCGCCACTGGCTGCTGCTGGAGCGGCCCGATCTCATCGCACCGTCAGGTACTGAACACTGAAGCGCTGTGCCGGGTCGGTCCAGACTCGGCGGACGGCCATGCCCACCGTCTGCGCCACTGCGGCGAACTCGTCCAGCCCGTACTTGTAGGAGCACTCGGTCAGGATCGTTTCCTCTTCCTCAAAGGCGATCTCCGCGCCCCCCAGATGCACCGTCTGGGGGCGCAGGCTCATCAGGTGCATCTCGATCCGCCCCTCGAACTCATTGTAGAAGGCCGTGTGCGCGAAGCCGCCGAGGGCGAAGTCCCCCCCCAATTCGCTGTTGATGCGCTCCAAGACATTCAGATTGAACGCCGCCGTGACGCCCTGGGCGTCGTTGTAGGCCGGTTCAAGTACGCTCGCCGCTTTCCGCAGGTCCACGCCGATCAGCAGGCCGCCGCCCGGCCCGCAGACGTCGGCGATCCGGGCCAAGAACTCCCCCGCCTGATCGCGGTGGAAGTTGCCGATGGTCGAGCCGGGGAAGTAGACGGTGCGCGAGTTGACAGGCCCGCGGGCAGACGGGAGCGTGAAAGGCTGCGTGTAGTCGGCACAGAGGGGCAGGATGTCCAGGTGCGGGTACGCGCGGGCCAGATCGGCGGCGGTGTGGTGCAGGTGTTCACGTGAGATGTCCATTGGGACGTACCCGGCGAGGCGCGGCAGGTGGTCCAGCAGCGTCCGCGTCTTGGTGCTGCTGCCGCTGCCGTACTCAATCAGCAGCGAGTCGGGGCCGATCAGCATGGCCATCTCCATGACATGGTCCGCCATGATGGCCGCCTCGGTGCGGGTGGGGTAATACTCGGGCAGTTCACAGATGCGGTCGAAGAGCAGCGAGCCGCGCCGGTCATAGAAGTATTTGCAGGGCAGGGTCTTCTCGAACGATTGCAGCCCAGCCAGCGCCTCAGCGAGGAACAGTTCCGTGCCGGGCGCGCAGTCGAGCAGGGCGGGGGGCGGCGTCGGTGCCGTCTGAGGCTGCGTCATGGTGTCTACAGGTCCTTTGCTAAACGGATGCCGGTGAACTGCCAGCGGGCGTCGGGCGGGAAGAAGTTGCGGTAGGTGGGGCGCATGTGCGAGTGCGATGTGGCGCACGAGCCGCCGCGCAGGACGAACTGGTTGCACATGAACTTGCCGTTGTACTCGCCCAGCGCGCCCGGCGGGGCGCTGTAGCCGGGGTAGGGCGAATACTGGCTGCGGGTCCACTCCCAAACATCGCCGTACATCTGGTGCAGCCGCCCCGGCTCGGCGTCGTGGGGCTGGAGCGCGGCGGGGTGGAGGCGTCCCGAGTCGGCGAAGTTGCCGCACAGCGGGACGCCCTGAGATGCAACCTCCCACTCGGCCTCGGTCGCAAGCCTCGCCCCTGCCCAGCGCGCGTAGGCGTCGGCCTCGAACAGCGAGACGTGGCAGACGGGCAGGTCTAAATCGAGCGCGCCCATGCCGGCCAGTGTGAACTCCTGCCAGGTGCCCTTGCGGTCCCACCAACACAGCGGGGACGTCCAGTTCTCTTTCTGCACCGTTCCCCATCCCTCGGACAGCCAATACTCCGGCTTCTCGTACCCGCCCGCTTCGATGAACTTCAGGTACTCGCCGTTGGTGACGAGCCGCGAGCCGAGGGCGAAGGCGGGCACGTACTCGGGATGGCGCGGGCCTTCGTTGTCGAACGCAAACCCCGCCCCGTCCCAGCCGATCTCGCGCAGGCCGGCATCGAACCTGATCCATTCTAATGCAGGGACGTCGGCTGGCGGGGGATCACGGCGCGGGCGGTAGACGGGGCACAGGGGGTTCTCGAAGAAGACGTGCTTGAAGTCCGTGACCATCAGCTCCTGGTGCTGCTGCTCGTGGTGCAGGCCCAGCGTGAGCAGGGGTCCGAGCGTGTCCGACAGGGTATCGTCGGCCTCGCCCAGCAGCCGCGCCATGTGAGCGTCCACGTAGGCGCGGTAGGCGTAGGTCTCGTCCACCGTTGGGCGGGAGATGACCCCCCGCTTGACGCGGCAGTGGCGCTCGCCGACAGCGTTGTAGTAGGAGTTGAACAGAAAGTCGTACTGCGGGTGCAGGGATTGGTAGCCCGGCAGGTGCGGCTTCAGCAGGAAAGTCTCGAAGAACCAGCTCGTGTGCGCCAGATGCCACTTGGTCGGGCTGACATCGGGCATGGACTGGACAACGCAGTCCTCAGCGGCCAGGGGCGCACAGAGCGTGTCGCTAAAGGAACGGACCGCGCGGTACTGATCCAGCAGGGAAGGTGTATGTATTGGCATAGTGCTTGGCATTCTCGTGATCGGGGTGAGAGCGGGCGGTTGCGACGTTTTACCCCCGCGCCTGCCCGATTAACCCGCCGAGCGGCTCGGAAAGTTCCGCGAGCAGGAAAAGCCCTGTTGCTTATCGTATCATATCGTCTATGTTGCAAAGGCTTTTTGTCGATGAGCGCGTCGCTTATCCCGCGCTACGGCCTCGGCAGATCGGGGGGACCGTTGCCGAGTTCTTCGCCGGCATCGGCTTGATGCGCCTGGGGCTGGAGCGGGCCGGGTGGCGGACCATGTTTGCCAACGACATCGACCCCCGGAAGAAGGCAATCTACGACGGCCATTTTGGCGCGGAAGATCATTTCGTGCTCGGGGATATCCACCGCTTGACGCCTGCCGAGATACCGACGGTGGCACTCGCGACCGCCTCGTTCCCCTGTACCGATCTTTCCCTCGCCGGCGCACGCGAGGGATTGGCCGGCGCGCAGTCTGGGGCGCTGTGGGGCTTTACCGATCTGCTGGACGGCCTCGGAGACCGCCGCCCGCCAATCGTGCTGCTGGAAAACGTTGTCGGCTTCCTGACTTCGCACGGCGGCGAAGACTTCCGCCAAGCCATGCTCCGCCTGAATGGCTTGGGCTACGGCGTAGATGCCTTCATCGTAAATGCCGTTCGCTTCGTGCCGCAGAGTCGCCAGCGCCTGTTTGTCGTCGGCGTCTTGGGTGTGCATACGATGACGCAGCCGCAAGAAAGTGAAGCCCGACCCCGCGCCCTGGTTCACTTCATCCAGCGCCATGATGATATCCGCTGGAACCTGCGCGCCCTGCCGGCCCTGCCAGCGCACGGGCGTCTCTTGCCCGACATTCTTGACGACCCACCCGAAGGCGACCCGCAATGGTGGAGCATGGAGCGCGCCCAATATCTGCTCCACCAGATGAGTGCGCGCCACGCCGAGACGGCCGCCGCCATGATGGCCGCCGAACGTTGGAGCTACGGCACTGTCTTTCGTCGGATGCGGAACGGCGCGTCGATGGCTGAACTGCGGACCGATGGCATCGCCGGCTGCCTCCGCACTCCCAAAGGCGGCAGCGGGCGTCAAATACTCTTCAAAGCCGGCCACGGCCGCTTCTTCGCCCGTTTGGTCACACCACGCGAGGCCGCGCGCCTCATGGGTGCCGACGATTATAACATCACGGTCTCACTGAACCAAGCCCTGTTTGGCTTTGGCGACGCCGTCTGTGTCCCTGTCGTGTCTTGGATAGCCGAGAACTATCTGAATCAGGTGCGGCGTGAACTGTTGAGCGGCGCGACCGGGCCTGAAACCTGGGAACGAGATCAGGTTTATGCCTAGCCCAAAAACCCCGGCGGCTATTGCGGCAATCAGCAGAAAGATCTCCGAGTTCCTGGATCTGACGGATGACCAAGCCCGTGTAATCGGCAACGCAAAGTATGGCGTGTACGCTTTCTATGACTATGACGGCGAGCCGATTTATGTTGGACAAACATCTGAGAGGCTCCGCGTTCGCATCCGTCGGCATCTGACAAATCAGCGCACGGACGCTGTCGCCATGAACGTGCTTGACCCTGCCGAAGTCGCGGAGATCGAGGTCTGGCCCTTGTTCGACTTGGGCAATTCAAGCGCAGCGGACGCGGCAAACAAGCTTAGCCAAGGTGAATACACAGTGTTTCAGCAGGTTTTGAAGAGTTCCGCGCTTGGTGCGGTCCTTAACGAGAAAGACATCCAGCCCACTGACCTGATCACTTTGCCGCCGTCGTTCCGGCGGCGCATCATCCCTGAAGACATTTATGAACAACTCAAACATCCCGATGTCCGTATCGCCCGCCGGGCGAGCACGATTGCGAATCTGGCTCGTGTGATCAGTGAGCGGGATGTCTCGAATGGGCTAAGAAAGACGCTCGTCACACAGGTACAACGCCTTGAAAGACTGGCCCGGAGCAGATTGAACGAGATCAGCGGGACTGTTCCTGTTGAGGAGCCTGGGGAAGAAACAGGAGACTGATGCCGCCGAGCGAGGAAGAAGAAGGAGAAGCGGTCGCGGGCATCGTGCGGCGGGGGGCGAATGATGCCTGGGGGCTGGGGCTGTCCGAGGCGCAGCTCGGGCGGTTCGCGTGCTACGCCGCGCTGCTCGTTGAGTGGAACGCGACGAAGATGAACCTGACGCGGCTGACGTCCCCGCGCGACATCGCCGTGAAGCACTTTTTAGACTCGCTGGCGCTGCTGACGGTCGTGACGCCCTCGCACGGGGCGCGCGTCCTGGACGTGGGCACGGGGGCGGGTCTGCCGGGCCTGGCCCTGAAGATCGCGCGGCCCGACCTGCGTGTGACGCTGCTGGACGGGACGGCTAAGAAGCTACTGTTCTGCCGCGCGGTCGCCGATGACTTAGATTTAGAGGGGGTCGAAACGGTCCACGCGCGGGCCGAGGACGCGGCGGGGCGGGCGGATTTGGTGGGCGCGTTCGACGTGGTGACCGCGCGGGCGGTTGCGCCGCTCGCGCGCCTGCTGGCCTGGCTGGCCCCGTTCGTCGCGCCGGGCGGGGCGGCGCTGGCACTGAAAGGGGCCGGGGTCGGCGGAGAGATGGCGGAGGCGCAGCCCGTCGCGCGCCGGCTGGGCCTGCATTTAGAGGCACCCGTGGCCGTGCCTCTCCCCGAAGCTGAAGAGCCGACAGTGCGGCAGATCGTGCGGGCGCGGCGCTGAGCCTCTACGCCTCCCCCGCGATCCGCTTGGCGACGTTGGTGCCCGAAAGCGCGCACAAAGGCAATCCCCCGCCGGGGTGGGTGCTGCCGCCGACGAAGTACAGGCCGTGGACGTCGGGTGAGACTTGTGGGGGGCGCAGGAAGCCCTGCCGCCAGCCGTTTGACGACAGGCCGTAGATCGCGCCCCGGTGGGCGTGGTAGCGGCCCTCCAGGTCGAGCGGGGTCCACATCTGCTCGACGCGGATACGGCGTCGCAGGCCGGTCAAGCCCATGCGCTCCAGCTTGACGAGCACGGCCTCGCGGTAGCGGGGGGCCTCGCGCGCCCAGTCGAACGGGCCGCCGAGGGCGGGCGGGTTGGTCATCACGAACAGGTTGGAGCAGCCGGGGGGGGCCTTGGTGGTATCCGAAACGCTCTGGCAGGCGACACCGACGGTGGGGTCGTCGGCGGGGCGTTGATCGTCAAAGATGGCGGAAAACTCTGCCTCGCCGTCCTGGGCTAAAAATGAGTTGTGGTGGGCAAGCGCGGGGAATTCGCCCTCGACGCCCAGCAGCAGCAGGAATGCCGACGTGCTGGGTTCCAGGGCAGCCACGCGCGCGGCGTTCCAGCGCCTGCGTGCCTCGGGAGGAATCAAGGTCGTCAGGGCGTGGAGGCAGTCGGCGTTGCAGACGACGGCGTCGGCCTGGAGCCTCGCACCGGACGCGGTGACGACGCCGCGCGCGCGGCCCGCGCGGACAAGAATCTCCGTGATCTCGGTATCCGTGCGGACGGTGACGCCCAATGTTTCGGCGATCTCGCGCAGCGCACCCGCGAGGGCGTACAGGCCGCCTCGGACGTAGTAGGTTCCCTCGCGCCACTGGACATCGGCCACGGTGGCGAAGATGCCCGAGGCGCGGGCGGGGTGGGAGCCGCTGTACAGCGCGTACAGCTCGAAGATCTGTCGCAGGCGTGGGTCCTGGAAGTGGGTGCGGACGACGTCGCGCAGCGTCCGCCAGGGCTTGAGGGCGAGGAACGCGCCGAGCTGACCCCACTGGGCGAGCGAGGGGACGCCGCGCACGGACGCGCCGAAGTCCTGGCGCAGGAACGGGTCCGTCGTGGCCTCGGACACCCGGCGGGCGTAGGCGAGGAAGTCGCGGAAGCCCGCCTCGTCGTCGGGCGCAAAGCGGGCAACGGCCCGCGCGGCGTGGGCGGGGTCAGCCGGGGCGTCCAGCGTGTCGCCGCCCTCGAAGTGGTAGCGGCAGACCGTGGGCAGCTTGACCAAATCGAGCACGTCACCCAGCCGCCGCCCTCCCGCCGCGAAGACTTCTTCCAGCGCCCAGAGCATGGTCAGGACGTGCGGGCCGGTGTCAAAGAGAAAGCCATCGCGCTCCCAGACGTTCAGCTTGCCGCCGACCTGCGCGTTCTTTTCGAGCAGCGTGACCCGCGCCCCGCGCGCGGCCAGGCCGATGGCCGCCGCCATTCCCCCCATGCCGCCCCCGATGACGATGACATCCATACACGGTGAACAGGCTTCGGCGCGGAAGAGTGCCTTGGGGTTTTAAATCACCGGGGGGCGGGGCGGGGGGCGAAGGATTGTTTCAGGACGCGCATCTCGCGGCGCAGGCGGGCAAGCTCAAGCTGCGCCATGACCAGGCGGCTCAGCGAGAGGAGCGATTCCTTCTGGCCGGGCGACAACGTATGCGGGACGCGGTCCACCACGCAGAGGGTGCCCAGCGCATAGCCGTCCGGGGTGAGCAGGGGGGCACCGGCGTAGAAGCGGACGAACGGATCGCCGGTGACCAGGACGTTGCGGGCGAAGCGTGCGTCCAGGCGGGCGTCCTCGACGATCAGCATCGTGGTCCCGACGAGGGCGTGGGCGCAGAAGGAGGCGTCGCGGGATGTCTCACAGGCGGCAAACCCTTCCAGGGACAGAAACCACTGGCGGTTACTATCGATCAGGCTGATCAGCGAGATCGGCGTTTCGCAGATGAACGCGGCCATCCGCGCGATGTCGTCGAAGGCGGCGGAGTGCAGCAGGCCGAACGCGCCGTAGCGGCGGAGCGCGTCGAGGCGCTCCGGCTCGTCGGGCGGCAGCGGAGGTTTACCGGCGTCCATCATGGCTGAAGGGTCCTGGTGAGTCTCGGGGAACATGCCTGGTAATTTTCCTTGCATAATGTGTGCCAAAAGGCTATCAGCGGCGTCAAGGCGCAAAAACGGGACGCCCTCTGAGGCGTCCCGATTGATTTCCGCCGGCTTCTGTCTGGAAATCACCCAGGAGGGACTCGAACCCCCGACACTGAAGGTAGAAGCTTCATGCTCTGATCCACTGAGCTACTGGGCGGCTAGGGAGCGAAAGAGCGGGGTAGGAGAATCGAACTCCCGACAGATGAATGGAAGTCACCAGTTTTACCACTAAACTAACCCCGCGCCATTCGTTCGGCGGCATTCGCTCGCTTGCGGGTATTATACGCCGTGGGCGGATCAAAGTCAAGGGAAGAAGGCGTGGATGAGTGAGCTGACGGATGGCCTGGCGCGGCTCGACGGGGAGGGCGACGAGGAGACACGCGCGGACGCCGCCGAGGTGCTGGGGGAGATCGGCGGGGCGGAAGCCGTGGCCGCTCTGACACAGGCGATTTCCGACTCGGCCCTTGTCGTGCGCATCAGCGCGGCCCTGGCGCTGGGGGAAGCGCACGGGCACGCGGGCATCGAGGCGCTGACCGCCTTGCTGTCCGCGCCGGAGGTCGGTCTGCGGGGGGCTTCGGTGATCGCGCTGGGCCAGATCGCCAGCCGCCAATCGGTCGTTGATCTGCTGCCGCTGGCCGGCGACATCGAGCCGTCGGTGCGCGGCGCGGTCGCCTGGTCGCTGGGGGCATTGGGCGACGTGCGGGCGTGGGAGGCGCTGGAGCGCCTGGCGGCAGACCCCGATCCCGACGTGGCCGATGCGGCGCGGGAGGCGCTGGCGCGGATGGAGGCGGAATAGGTGCTGCGCCATGGACGGGGACGGGCACGAATCGGGCCGCTCCGGGCGTAGGGGATGCGGCAGGCGGAAAACCACAATGATGCGATTGAGGACGACAATTTTTCTGGCGGCGTTGACGGTGACGCTTGCTGGCGGCGCGCGGGCGTCGCACCACCACAGGCACCATCACCACGGGGGCGACGCGCCCGCGCCGCTTGTGCTGGACCTTTCGCCGGTCGTTGTGCAGCCGTATGTCGTGCCGGTCGCTGCGGCGGACCCGGCCAAGGCGTCGTTCCTGCGGCGGATGAACCTGGAAAACGGGGCCGAGGTCCGCAGCACGCGCTGGATTCAAACGGGCGACATCACGACGCGCAACCTCTTCGTTCTCAGCGTCACGCAGTCGCTGGAGGGCGGCTTCGACTCGGTCAACGTGTACGACCGGGGCGTACTGTCCTGGGGCATCATGCAGTGGACGGCGGGCACAGGCAGCCTCCAGCCGGCGTTGGTGTACGTCAAGCGGCGGCTGCTGGCGACGGGGCAGGCGCGGGTCTGGAACAAGGTCTTCGTAGCGCAAGGCTTGGACGTCGATAAGCGCGGGCTGATCGCCTACGGCAAGCCGCTCCTCACGGATACTGACGTCCGCCTGGCCTTCCGCGGCTCGGCCATCCGGGGCAATTATGACCCGAAGATCGTGGGCTACTGGGCAACCGTATTCGCGCGGGCGGGGCGTCAGGTGCCGATCCAGCGTTATCAAGCCGAGTACGCCGCGCAGGTGGTGGACCAAGTCTTGACCTCGCCTCTGCCCAACGTCCCCTTCCATGCGCCGGGCCGCGAGGCAACCGTGGCGTCGCTGTCCGGCCACGACCCGTACGCCGAGGCGCTGGCCTTTGCGCTCTGGACCAACAACCCGCGCCACGCCCGCGAGTACATGGCCGATGCCGCCCGCGCCGCCCGGCATGTCGGCGGCAGCGACGACCCCACGCTGTGGCCCTTTGGTGTCTATCGTGCGGCCCTGAGCGGGCGCTGCCGCGCGGGTCAGTTCAGCAACTGGCGTCAGCGCGCCGACGCCCTTGACGCCCGCGCCGCGCTGCTGCGGACGTCCGCGCCGGGCGATCTGTCGCCGTTCGAGCGCATTTGCCAGCAGGCATTGGCCGCGCGCAAGGCCCACCTGGTCCTGCTTGCGAGTCGGCACCGGGCGGCAGCAAGAACCCACCCCTCTCGCTGAGGCTCGTTTCCCCTCCCGAAACGGAAGGGGGAAGAGTAACGCCCCGATCTGCTACAATAACGCCATGCCTGCTTTGAACCCGCGCGCCCTGCGACTGCTCAAGCCCGCCGTCATCGTCCTGGTTCTGCTGGGGCTGGCCGCCGCCGTGGGCCGAGGCGTTTCTAAGTCCCTGCACAAGCCGCCGGCCCCGCCGCGCACGGTCGTGACGCGGGTGGGCGACATCGTCATCCAGGTCGGCGAAACCGGGACGATCCAGCCGGTCGATCAAGTGGACGTCAAGAGCAAGGCGGCGGGCCGCCTGCTCTCGATCCCCATCCGCGAGGGGCAGTTCGTGACGCGCGGGCAGCTCATCGCCGTCGTGGACCGCTCGCAGATCGACCCCCAGCTCGCCCGCGACCAGGCGCAGCTCCGCCAGGCCCAGGCGCGGCTGACGCAGACGCAGGCCGAGTATGCGTTGCAGGTGCGGCAGACGCGGGCGGCTATCGCCCAGGCACGGGCCGGGCTGGAAACCGCCCAGGCGCACCGGGCCGCCGTCGCCGCCCTGGCCCGCCCGCAGGAGGTCTCGCAGGGGCGCGAGGCCGTAGACCGGGCACAGATCGCCTATGACGACGCCCTTCGGACCCAGAAGCGGCGGCGGTCGCTCCTGGCCCGCGGGTTCATCTCCCAGGCCGACTCGGACACCTCCCAGGTCGCCGTGGACACGGCGGCGAGTACACTGGCAACCGCGCGGCAGGCGTTAGCCTTGACGCAAGCCGGGCCGCGCGCCCAGGACGTCGCCGACGCCCAGGCGCAGGTGGACGCCGCGCGGGTGCAGCTCCAGTCGGCCCAGGCGAACGCGGGCCAAGATGCGGTCAAATTCTCCGACATCGCCCAGGCGCGCGGCGCGGTGGCCCAGATCAGCGGCGACATCCAGCAGTTGCAAGTGAACGTCGCCGACACCCGCATCGTTGCCCCCTCGGCAGGGCTGGTCCTCAAGAAGTACAAAGAGCCGAACGAGATCGTCCAAAGCGCGACCACGGGCTTTTCGGACGCCCAGAGCATCGTGGCGACCCTGGGCAGTCGCCTTGAAGTCACCGTGGGCATCAACGAAGTAGACATCGCCAAGGTGCGCCCCGCCGCACGCGCGACCATCACCGTCGATGCCCTGCCCAATGTCGTCTTCTACGGGGCAGTCACCGAGATCGCGCCCGCCTCCACCAACGCCTTCGCGTCGGCCAATGGCGCGTCATCGAGCAGCGGCGGCGCGAACTCCATCTCCAAGTTCTCGGTCAAAGTCGCCTTCGACCGCTACGACCCGCGCCTCCGGTCGGGCATGAGCGCCGACGTCCGCATCCTCAGCCGGAAACACGCCCATGTCGTCCTCGCCCCTTTAGAGGCCGTGCCCTTCACGGGCACCCACGGCCAATTGACCGTCTTGACCGCGCCCGGCCACCAGGAAAAGCGCACCGTCGCCGCCGGTCTGCGCGACGACGCCGACGTCGAGATCGTTTCGGGCCTGAAGCCGGGCGAGAAGATCGTCGTCCCGCCGCTGAACGGCGCAGGCCGCCGCAAGTCCGATATCAACGGCAACTAGGCTGGAAGCGGGAGGCCATACCATGAGTTCAACGGCTGTTCTTTGATCATCTTCGCGAGTTGATGAGCCATGATCAGGCTGAAATCGACCGCTCGCAAAAGCGCACTTACGCGCTTCTTGCCGAGTTGAAAGCGACCTTGGCGCAGACCAGTCGAAAGGCTATATGACCCATGCGGAAGCAGCTATTGGACCTCGAAAGGCCGGGAACGTCTGGAAAGTAACGCGATGAACTCTTTTAATGATTGGCTGGCGGAAGTGGAAGCCGACCCGGTGGTGGTTGAAACAACTCAAGCAGATCTGGATGCCGAAGCGTCAGGCAATCTCTGGACATTCTCGCTCAGTCCGCAACAAGCGCAGGAAGTCAAGCAGGAAGAAGTTTTGCACTTTCTGAAAGCTGTCCTCTTGGCGCGTGAGCATCAGGTCACGGAGAGGTTCGGGAATCAGCACCCGATGGTCTTCTACTGTTGGCTTGATGAACAGACCGCTCAACTGCGTTTCAGCCTGGTATCTGCCTTGCACAACTGCTTATCATTGGGGAGCAAAGTCAACATCGTGGCTGACTTGTCATCGATAGTGAAACAACTTTTGAGCAGCCCATATCATGGCGGCGTACCAATAGAAGAGTTTGTGGAAGAGGATGGAATACAAGACGTAGTTGGTCATCGTGGCGTGTCGTCTGGGCGAAAAGAATACCTGCATGATCTTCTTTGAATCCATCCGGCTGCGCCGCCACTGACCCCTGATGAGCCTCAGACAAACGAACCGCCGACGCTTTTTGCAAAGCGTCGGCGGTTCGTGCTTTGAGCCAATGCCATGTTACTGCTCCCGCCAATCGAGACCATTATAGCCGGGGATAAAGCAGAGCGTCGAGACCGTGCCGTCCGAGAGGCGCATGGCCCGAAGGAATTGTCCATGATCGGTAGGTGTTGCCTTGTAGGGTTGCGCCACTGAGAAGAAAAGCCAATCGCCACTTTTCGCCACCGTCAGCGGCACAAACAAAGGTATGTAACCGTCCATGTGTTCGTAATCGGCGTATGGAACCGTTGTGACGTTGCGTAGTCTATCAGCCGCCAAATTGTAGACGGTTACGTCCGCCTGATCTTGACTCTCACTAATCGTTCGCCCATTAAAGAGGACCAATCCACGGCTGTCGGGGAGCCAAAGCATTCTGTCAAACTGCGGCGCTTGCTCTTGACGGATCACGCGCACCTTGCCGCTCACGCGCGACCAAAGCGTCAAGTATTTGTTTGCGGCGTACTCATAGGTGAAGCGGTATGGTGCTTTGCCCGAGGCTTTGTCTTTGACTGGGGAGCGGGGGTCGGTGACGGACAGGAAGACGACCTCTTTCCCATCCGGGGAGGAGACAGGGCGGTAAGCGTCGTGTCGGAGCAACACGCTTCTACCCGTCGTTGCGGAGAACTGATAAAGGTCAGCCGGGGGCCGCGTGGGCGGCCTACCGGCGGGGAAGACACTGTAAAGCAGCCGCCCTCCAATGGTCCAAGCGAAGCTATCCTTCACGCCTTCATTTTCCACGACCTGCTGGTCTTTATCGGTACGGGTATCATAGACATGAAGTTGAGCGGTGTCTTCACCGCCAAAAGGTAAACCGAATCCACGACGCAGATAAGCGATGTAGCGGCTGTCCTGTGACCAAAGAGTGGTGAGGTCCCCGATGCTCTGAGAGGGTGCTATGATTTCGGTCAGTGTTTTTGTTTTGAGGTCAAGTATGAGTGGTCGGTATGTGACGTAGTTCGACGTGAGATAGTTGCCGACTTTGAGCAGGACTTTCATCCCATCCGGGGAGAACTGGGGCTGAAATATGGCCTCGTACTTGGGGATAGAAATGGGGTAGGTAGCTGGCTCCGTAGCAGAACCTGCCGGGGCTACTATCGGGCGACCTGAACTGAGAGGGCGCAGAGTTAAATAACTTTGCCACGGCGGCTCATTACCTAAACCTGAAAAGTGGACTGGTCCGGTATCCCAGGCGTAGACCAAATGACCTGAGAGTGAAGCCGGAGCGACAAACCGGGAGCCAGGTCTGTCGGAGGCATTCTGCCCCGTTTGCGGCACCCCTAGAGTGATAGGCATGTCCAGAGGTGATGGCGTTGCCCTGACGGACTGGGCGCAGACAGAAAGAGAGCTTATAAGTGTGCCTCCAATAACCATGTACAATGGCCGAACGGAGAGGCGGGCGGATGAGGCAAGCCATAGGAAAAATAGTCCTGACATAATCGCTTGATCCATTTCGAGGCTTCCGCCCAGGCAGTGCTTCATTATAACGGAGTCAACGAAGAAGTCAAGAGGCGATCAACAGAAGCCGCTCAAACCCACCCTTTGCGCCCGGCCTCCTGCGCCGGTAACATTGCCGTCAGCAAGATTACGCATTAACTGGTATTTCTGCCGTCCGTTGCCGCCCGCCCCGCCCCGATAATGAGGGTGCGCCTGACAAGGGCGGGCGCTCCACTTTCAGACGGATTACAGACAACTCTCAGACAATCTACAAACGACCGCCCCGGCGGAAAAAAGGTTAACGTCACATGGCCGAGAAGAAGACGGAAGAGAAAAAAGAAGAGGCGGCGGGCGGCAAAAAGAAGCCGCCGATGATGGTCATCATGGCGGTGTTCGCCGTCGTCGTGCTGGCCGGGGCGTTCTTCATGGTCCAGAAGGCCAGCGCCAAGCAGAAGAGCGGCGACAAAGAGGTCAAAAAGGCGGAAAAGGGTCCGGTGCTGACCCTGGACGAGTTCCTGGTCAATCTCTCCGACCCCGGCAGCGACCACTTCCTCAAGGTCACGGTCGGCCTGGAGCTGGACAAAGCCAAGGGCAAGACTCCCGAAACGCTGAAGGACGACACGCCGGTCATCCGCGACGCGGTCCTGTCGTCGCTTTCCAGCAAGACGCGCGACCAGGTCGGCCCCGAGGCCGGGCGTGAGAAGCTCAAGGGCGAGATCAAGAAGCGCGTCAACGCCGCCCTGGGCGAGGACGACGTGCAGGACGTCTACTTCACGAACTTCGTGACGCAGTAGGGGGCGGCCCAGACTCCTGTGAACATTACGCGCGGAACATGGAATAAGCAACACCGGAGGCCAGTCGCTTCCGGTGTCGCTTATTTTTTTGTCTCCACCCCCCGGTATTTCTGACAGGGCCGTTTCTAACGCACGGCGAGACGGCGACGGGAAGCAAGACGGGAAGCAAACTTGGCCGAAGTCCTCTCACAGCACGAGATCGAATCGCTCCTGGCCTCCATGGCCGGCGAGGAAGAAGCCCCCCCCGTAAGCGAGGCCATCGAAGGCCGGCGGGCCGCGCTGGGGACTGCGTCCGACTCCGCGCCCCAGGCGCGGGCCGTCGAGGGCCGCGTGTTCCTGCCGCTGCACAAGCGCCGCCGGGCCGAGGCGGGCCGCGCGCTGGCCGCGGCAGGGCACCGAGCCGGAACGGCACCCTCTTACGAGCCGTATGACTTCCGCCGCCCCGACAAGCTCTCCAAGGACCACGCCCGCTCGCTCCAGATGCTGCACGAGAGCTTCGCCGGGTTCCTCGTGACGTCGCTCGCGGGCCACCTCCGCACGCAGGTCGAGGTGGAGCTGATCTCGGTCGAGCAGGTCGCCTACGACGAGTATATCAAGAGCGTCTCGTCGTCCCTGCTCAACATCCTCAACGTCAACGCCCTGGCCGGGCAGGCCATCTTCGAGATGGACTTCAGCCTCTTTTTTTCCATGCTCGACCGGCTTTTAGGCGGCCGGGGGATGTCCGGCAAGGTCGTCCGCGACCTGACCGACATCGAGAAGGTTTTGGCCTCCAACATCGTGGACCTGGCCTTGAGCGACCTGAAGGCGGCCTGGGAGACGATCCTGCCGCTGGACTTCGAGGTGGTCTCATTGGAAACCAGCCCGCAGTTCGTCCAGATCGTCCCCGGCAACGACACGGTCGTGCTGGTGCTGCTCGAAGTCCGCCTGGGCGAGTTCCGGGGTGCGATGAGCCTGTGCATCCCGTACCTGCTCCTGAAGCCGATCCTGCCCAAGCTCTCCGCCCAGCGCTGGTTCGTCAGCGACCGCAAAAAGGCCCGCGCCGCGCACGGCCTCCAGCTCGCCGCCCGTCTGAACGCGACCTCGGTCCCGTGCGCCGCCCGGCTGGGCGTCGCCTCGCTCACCGTGTCCGACCTGGCCGCGCTCCAGGTCGGTCAGGTCGTCCCGATGCGGGTCGCCCCGCCCGCCGACGGGGCACCGGCCCCGCCCGGCCGGCTCGGGGCGGTGGACCTCGTGGTCGGCGGGCAGGTCAAGTTCCGAGGACGGACCGGGCTGCGCGGGCGCAAGCTGGCGGTGCAGATCGAGCAGATCGTGGCCCCGCCCGCCGATCTGGTGTCGCACCGAGATCAGAACATTCATACCGCAGGAGACAAGTGACCTATGGCCGATCTGGACGCCGAATTCAACGCCGAGCTGGACGCCGAAACCGAGGACGACGGGGGGATGCTGACGCAGGCCGATCTGGATGCGCTGGTGGCGGCGGCGCAGGCCCACACCGGGGGGGCACCCGATTTGGGCGATCTCGGGCCTGACGCCGCTCCGGCGACAGGGGGTGCCGCGGCGGGGATGGCCGGAATGGTCGATCTGGCGTCCTTTGATCTGCCGGACGGGACGGCCCCTCTGGGCCTGGACGGGTCCGACGGGCTGGGGCGCGTCCGCGACATCCCGCTCGAAGTGACCGTGGAGCTGGGCCGGACCCGGCTGCTGATCCGGGACATCCTCGATCTGACGCCCGGCTCCATCATCGAGCTGGACAAGATCGCCGGCGAACCCGTGGACCTGTTCGCCAACGGCATGCTGGTCGCGCGCGGCGAGGTGATCGTGATCGACGACAACTTCGGCGTACGCGTGACGGAGATCATCACCGCCGCGGAGCGCGCTTCGGGGGGGAAGGACGCCCATGCCCTGGCTGCGTGACAACGCGGGGCGGACTTTGCTCGCCTTGCTGCTGCTGGTGCCGGCACCCGTCCATGCCGCGCCGACGCCCGCCGCGCCCAAACCTGCCGCCCCGGCCATGCCGGATTACGGCGGGCGTGACAGTGCCCCGCTGGGGGGCACGGGTGACGGCGCTCCGAACCCCGCCGCCCAGGCCGGGCACGCGCTGGAAGCCCTCGTGGTCGTGCTGGCGGGCACGGCAGGCGTCGTCTACGCGCTGAAGCGCTTCGGCCTCGTTCAGCCGGGGGCGAACGGCCGGCCCGCCCGGATCGCGCTGCCTCTGACGGGCCGCGCCGGCGGTTCCATAACCGCCGCGTCGTCAGCGCTTGTCACGGTCGAGGCCTCGCAGGCGCTGCCCGGCGGGGCGATGCTGCATGTCGTCTCGATGGGGGAGCGGACGTTCCTGCTGGCGGCCACGCCGCACACGGTCACTCGGGTCGCCGAATGGCCCGTCGAGGGCGGGTCAGGTCAGGAGGCCATGGGCGACGCCAACTTCGCCGATTATCTGGACCGGGCCGATGCCGCGCCCCTGATGAACCCCCAGGCCGATGCGCCGTCGCGCGTTGCCGCCGCCAACGCCCGCCTGCGCTCGCTGCTGGACCGCACCCAGGGGGAAGACCGGCCATGATTAAGAACCCCTCCCGGCAGGCAAGCCCGGAGCAACTGCACCCGACGCCACCCTCCCCTGTGAGGGAAGGGCCGGAAGAGTCAAACGCTCACAATTTTCCAAAGCCCCTCCCTAACAGAGAGGGGTGCAAGCCTCAGCGAGCGGGGTGGGTTCCGGCCCCCCAAACTTGGGGCGGGGGGGCCTGTTTTCTGCTGCCGCTCCTCCTCATTGTCGGCCTGCTGGCTGCGGCACCCGCCCATGCCCAGGCCGGCTTCGCGCTGCCGACCATCCCCGGCAGCGCGCCGGCCAAAAGCCCGCAGCAGGTCGCCAACACCCTGCAAATCCTGCTGCTCCTGACCGTCCTGACCCTGGCCCCCGCCCTCTTGATCATGACGACGGCGTTCACGCGCATCGTGATCGTGCTGTCGTTTCTGCGCTCGGCCCTGGGGACGCAGAACATCCCGCCCAACCAGGTCATGCTGGGCCTGGCCCTGTTCCTGACGTTTTTCGTGATGGCCCCGACGTTCAACCAGATGAACGCCGACGCCATCCAGCCCTATCTCAGCAGCAAGATGGACTTCAACACAGCCCTGGCGCGGGGCGAGACGCCTTTGCGCCGGTTCATGGTGGCCCAGACCTACAAGGACGATCTGAAGCTGTTCTTGCAGATGAGCCATTCGCCCCCGCCCAAGATCACCGACCCCGCGCACCCTGCCGACGCCCTGCCGATGCAGGTGGTCATCCCGGCCTTCGTGATCTCCGAGCTGAAGACCGGCTTCATCTTCGGCTTCATTATCTACATCCCGTTCATCATCATCGACCTGGTCGTCTCGTCGCTGCTGATGAGCATGGGCATGATGATGCTGCCGCCGACAGTGATCTCCCTGCCCGCCAAAGTCCTGGTCTTTATATTGGCCGACGGCTGGCACGCCATCGCCGGCTCGCTCGCCGCCAGTTACCGGACCTAAAGCCGGTCAAGAGCCGGTCACTGGAGGGGGGGCACGATGACGGGGCAGTGGGACAGGGGCGGGGTGAAGCTGCTGTAGGGCATGTAGTCGGCGGTGCTCAGGGTCTCCGGGCGCAGCCACTTCGCGTGGCCGTCCAGGTAGGCCAGCGTGACCCCGCCGGTGTGGACCCGCGTGGGGGAGTCGGAGCAGGGGGCGAAATTCCCATCGTTCAGCGTGGCCTGCTCGTCCACCAGGAGGATCGTCTTAGAGGACGAGTCCACCTGGGCTAGGCTGGTCGGCTGGAGTGAGGTCGAGGGCGGGACGGCGTGATAGCCGAGGAACTCGTTCATCGAGTAGCTGAGGCCCTTGACCGCCCCGTTGGGGTCCGAGGGGCAGACGTATACCCCGCGGCTCCTGACGAACGGGTAGATCGCGCCGTTCGCGAGGTCGCTGAAGCTCCCCGCCGTGTAGACGTTGGTCGCGAGCACGACCGCGGGGGCGGGTATCCAGTCGGGGCCAGGGTTCGGCTTGGTGCCGATGCCGGTGTTCGGCAGCCTCTCGTCGTTGTCCTGCGTGTACTGGACGAAGGCGAGGCTGAGCTGCTTGAGGTTCGAGGTGCAGGACGCGCGTCGTGCGTTCTCGCGCACCTTCTGGAACACGGGAAACAGAATCGCCGCGAGGATCGCGATAATGGCGATCACGACGAGCAGCTCGATCAGCGTGAATGCCTGGGTGAGACCGGGCACGGATTCGCGGCGGCGCGTGAGCATGAAAACATCTTCCTTCTTCCCCCGCATTGTATCGCAATCGGGAAGTGTTGTCAACAAATCCCTTGATGATCCGCTGAGACCGTGATATAATAGCGGCATCTTTTGCTGGAGATGTCCCATGACTCCGCTCCCCGCCGACCCGCGCCGCGAGAAGATCAAGACGCTCGCGCAGTACCAGATGTACTGCGTCATCCCCATCATCGTCTTCAACGTGCTCCCGCACGGGCACGCCATCGACGCCCAGCACGCGCGGAACTCCGCCCTGTTCCAACTGTTGGCGACGGTCGCCTGCGTCCTCGGCGTCATTGCGCTGGAGGTCAAAAAGTACAGATTGAGGAAGGCCGTTGCCGACGACGACGCCGAAGCCCGCCGCCAGGACCCCGGCTCTACGCCGGGCGTCTGGCCCCCCCCGCCGCTGCCCTGATTCGCCCCCATGTCCAAGCCGCCGCCAGCGGCAGGGCCAGACATGCGACGTAATATATCACAAACCCCAGGCCGACCCCGATGTGCCGGTTCATTCCCATCTTGTCGAGCGCCAAGATTGCGAGCGGGTGCATGACGTAGATCGCCAGCGATTCGGCCCCCAGATACCCCAATACGGCCCCCAGCGCACCCCGGCCAGCGGCAAACGCCAGGGCCAGAGTCAGCACGCTCGCACCCGCCGTGTACAGCCACTCAGCCCCTTGAAACAGGGCCGTGTTGACGGGCGCATGAGCGACATGCGGGAGCTGTACGGCCAGCGCCAGCGGCTCGTAGACGCACAGCGCGCCCAGGGCGACCGTGCCCGCCGCCCACCAGCCCCGCGCCAATGTCAGCGGCAGCCGATCTGCCCGGCCCATCAGCCACAGGCCCAAGGCGACGGGGAGGACGTCCCACAGGATCGTGCCCTGAAGCCGGTGCGGCAGCACGAAGCGGTTGAGCGCGTAGACGGCGGCCTGGAGCACCAAGGCCTCCAGGGCCACGGCCCACAGCGGCGGACGCCGACGGAACAGCGGCACGAGCAGCGGCAGCAGAACGTACAGCTCCAGGACCAGCACGAAGAAGTAGAGGTGAAAGTAGGCCGTCCCGTATTGCAGCAGGACGAGCAGGTGCCGCGGGCCGGGAACGGCCTGGTGCTTGACCAGCACGTTGACCAGCACGTAGAGGCCGCTCCACAGCAGGTACGGCAGCAGGGCGGTCTGGACGCGCCGCCGCGCGTAACGTTGCAGGTCCGGCTTGCGCGCCAGCCCCAGCCCGTTGACCAGGGCACTGAGCATCAAAAAGCAGGGCACGGCCCACTGGAAGGCCTGGTTGGGAGCGGCCAGCGCGTACCACGCCCAAGTCGGCGGCGCGTGGGACTTCGCGGGGTGCAGGGCGGGCAGGAAGTGGCCCGAAACGTGGATGAATACCACGGCCAGGATCGCCAGCCCCCGGCAGACGTCGAGTTCGCCGAGCCGGGCCGGCGGGGTGGGCGGCGAGTCCAGCCGTGTGTCGCCATCGGCGCTCTGCGAGACTGGAGGTACGGAACCTCCCCCCGCAACAAGTTGCGGATACGAAGTAATGCCCTCCGGGGCATACCCCTCCCTAGGAAGGAAGGATGAAGGCACGGGCTGGACTTTGCCTTCCCCGTCTTCTCCGGCTTCCCCTTCCTTCCTAGGAAAGGGGGCTGGGGGGTTAGGTTCTTCGGAGTTAGGGTTAAATTCTTGGGGCGTGGTCAAAACAGCCCGCTGATCTGGCCTGCGCCGTCTACGTCGATGTCCAATGCGGCGGGGCGCTTGGGCAGGCCGGGCATGGTCAGGATGTCGCCGATCTGGGCGACCACGAAGCCCGCCCCCGCCGACAGCGTGAACGCGCGGACGCGCAGCGTGAAGCCCGTCGGTGCCCCCAGCAGCAGGTTGTTGTCGCTGAACGAGTACTGGGTCTTGGCGACGCACACGGGCAGGCGGTCGAAGCCGTGCGTGGTCAGCCAGGCCATCTGCTTTTCGGCCTCGGGGCTGATCTCGATGCCCGCCGCGCCGTAGACGTTCGCGGCCAGCGTGTGCAGCTTCTCGACGACGGTCTGCTCCGCCTCGTAGATGGGCCGGAACTCGCCGGGCGACTCCAAGGCGTCCAGCACGGCCTGAGCCAGCGCCTCGCCGCCCGCCCCGCCGGACCCCCAGACGTCGTTGACGGCCACGCGCCAGCCCAGGGCGCGGCAGTGGGTGACGACGGCCTCGATCTCGGCGGCTGTGTCCGAGGCGAACTTGTTCAGCGTGACCACGACCGGGACGCCGACCTGGCCGACATTCGCCGCATGACGATCCAGATTGGGCAGGCCGCGCAGCACGGCGTCCACGTCTTCGGCGTTCAGGTGCGATTTGCCGACGCCGCCGTGCATCTTCAGCGCGCGGCAGGTGGCGATCAGCACCACGGCGTCGGGCGAGAGCGCGGGCCGGCGCGGGGCGGCGACGATGTCGCAGTATTTCTCGAAGCCTAAGTCGGACCCGAAGCCCGCCTCGGTCGTCACGTACTCGCCCAGCCGCAGGGCAAGCTTCGTCCCCAAAATGCTGGAACAGCCGTGGGCGATGTTGGCGAACGGGCCGCCGTGGACGAACGCGGGCGTTCCCTCTAATGTCTGGACGAGATTCGGCTTGATCGCATCCCGCAGCAGGGCCGCCATCGCCCCGTGCGCGCCCAGGTCAGAGGCCGTGATCGGCTTGCCCCGCGCCGTCTGCCCGACCACGATCCGTCCCAATCGTTCGCGCAGCTCGGCCAGCGACTCCGAGAGGCACAGGATCGCCATGACCTCGGAGGCGACCGTGATCTGGAAGCCGGACTCGCGCGGGTAGCCGTTCGCGCGCCCGCCCAGGCCCACCGTCGTCTCGCGCAGGGCGCGGTCGTTCATGTCCAGGCAGCGCCGGTGGGACACCATCCGCACGTCCAGCCCCAGCGCGTTACCCTGGTAGACGTGGTTGTCGGTCATGGCCGCCAGCAGGTTGTTGGCCGCCCCGATGGCGTGCATGTCGCCCGTGAAGTGGAGGTTGATATCCTCCATCGGCAGCACCTGCGACCAGCCGCCGCCCGTCGCCCCGCCCTTCATGCCGAAGACCGGCCCCATCGACGGCTCGCGCACGGCGGCAATGGCGCGCTTGCCCAGGCGGCACAGCCCCTGGGCCAGCCCGATGGTGACGGTGGTCTTGCCCTCGCCCGCCGCCGTCGGCGTGATGGCCGTCACCAGAATCAATTTGCCGCGCGGCGCATCCGCCCCCTCCAAGAGTTTTTCAATCGCCGGCAGGCTGATCTTGGCCTTGTCCCTGCCGTACATCTCTAAATCATCGGGCGCGAGGCCGAGGTCGGCGGCCACGTCGGCCAGGGGGCGCGGCGTGACGGAATGGGCGATCTCCAGGTCGGTGAGCATACGGTCTTTCCTGATGTCTTTTGTTTAATGTGTCTCGTTCGGGTAGATGGCGATCTGCGAGCCTTCGGCCAGCACGACCGAGTCGGGTGCGCGCCCTTGCAGGAAGCGCCAGCGGTCGCCGTAGAGCAGCCCGAAGTCCACGGACAGGTCCAGCGACTCGACCGGGTAGGTGCGCCAGGCCGGGTGCCACACGCGGAACGACGTCAGCCGCCCCGTGTGCGACCGATTAAACCCGGCCTCCTGTTCTTTCACCCAGGTCTCGAATCCTCCCTCATCGGGCATGGACGCCGCCCCGCGCGCCGTGACCGCGCACACCTGCGGCTGGCCCGCGACGCGGAAGTCGTGCCGGACGCGGCGCACATCCCCGGCCTGCGTCACGCGGCTCGTGATCGGCACGACCGAATACGGCTCATTATAAATCAGCTTCGCCATGCCCGCGACTAAGGGGTTCGAGATCAGCTCGCGCACGAAGACGACCCCGCGCCGCTCGCCCTGCCGCGCGTACAGCCGGAGGTTGAACTCCGGGAAGTCGCACAGCGTCCTGGGGTAGGGGACGCTCCACCCCAGTACGCGCGTCTGCGTGAAGTCAAACGCGACGAGGCTGCACCACGCGCTCCCCTCCCACTTGTCCGGCACCAGGCCGGACGGCAGGTAGGGCAATATGGCCTCATCGGGCACGGCATAAGAGATCAAAATCAAGTCAGACCAAACGGCAGTCAGGAACGGGGTCATGCGGCCAAGTTTCTAAAGGTGCTTCCAGGCTTCGTCTTCCTCCGGCGTGTCCCAAAGGCGTTGCATTGCAGCGGCGAAGCCTAGCATGGTGAGTTGACCCATGTTCTCTTCCATGCTTTACTTGGCGGTCTGTCCCGAGCGGCAGAAGATCTCAATCTGGCAACTGCTGGCAATCACGAAACTGTGTCCTGTCGGCGAGAAGCCGTAGGCGCGAAGTTCGCAGGGTTCCTCGTTGCCAACACAAATACGTTCAGGTTCCTGATATGGCGCGGTCTGCTTCAGGAAGATGCTGTGTATCGGGCCTCGTAAGGGGTGCCGGGACTCAGTCAATTCATCCTGCAACTGCCACCCGTCGCTGGTTTCAGAAGGTAAGCTGCCTCCGTTTAGACCGGCTGTTGGGATGAGCATCCCCTGCAAGGGGCCGACGCCTTGCACCTCCAACGTTACCTCGTCAAACAGGCCGAACACGTCGGCATAATCCCGCGCCAGCCTCTCACCGTTTGTGCAGTCGAACACACCGTTCCCTTGCGAGGAGACGACCTGCAACAAATCCGATCCGTCGGCAAAGCCGACCGCAAACAAACCGCCTATCGCGAAGATGCCCAGGGTCGTCCAAGGCGCAGGCGGCTTTTCTACCGTGGCAATCCCATTCAAAACGGTCATGTCATTACCCCTGCATCGTCGGCAAGTCCAAAGCGCGGAGCCATTCCTGGAGCTTGGCGACGCGGGCTGGCTGGGTCGGCGGGAGGGCGATGGGGCGGCCCCGCGTGTCGATGAACAGGCCGACGACGCCGCCTTCGACTGTAGCGGTTAGAGATTTGCCGCGGCCCGCGCCGATGTCGAAGCCGCGGGCGGGCGTGAGTGTCGCCTCATCGGTCTGGCCGGGGCCGAGGGGCAGGACGCGGAGCTGGCCGAAGGGGATGGCGTGGGTGCCGCCGTTTTTGAGGGACACGGTCAGGCACGGCTCGCCGTCTTTCGCGGTCCCGACGGGGGCGAGGGCGTGGCCGAGCTTGATCAAACAGTCGCGCTCGAAGACCTGGGTGGCGGCCTCGGGCAAAATGGTGGACAGGACGCCGAGCTGGGGCATCATGAAGATCGAGTCCACGGCCAGCATCGTCACGCCTTCGGGCGCGTAGGCGTCCAGCATCATCAGGGCGCTTTGGGCGCGGTGGGGGGCGTGGGACAGGACGCCGCCGCTGCCGACCACCATGTCCAGGCGGAGCATGTCGATCAGGGTCTTGCCCGTCGCCCGGTCCAGGTCCAGGCCCGACTCGGTCTGGCCGCCTTTGAGGCCGCGCGCGAGCGACTTGTGGTGGTCGAACGCCAGGCGCAGGGCCTCGCGGGCGACGGCCTGCTCGATCTGCAAGTCTTGCAGCGTCTGGGGGATCGTCGTCGGGCGGATCATCTTGTTGCGGAGCTGGTTGCGGAGCGAGGCGTCGTCCGCCTCGAACGGTATCCAGCGGGCGATCTGGGGCAGGCCCGCTTCGGTCAGGACGTTGCAGATGGAGTAGGACATCCCCAGGTTGGCGGACACGGTGCGGACGAACTGGCCGTCGAAGACCGAGAACACGTCGGTGGTCGCCCCGCCGATGTCCACGCCCAGGACGTTGATGTTCCGCTCCCTCGCGATGGTTTCCATGATCTTGCCCACGGCGTTGGGCGTGGACATGATGCCCGCCGACGTCCACGTCGTCAGCTTCGCGTAGCCGGGCGCCTGCTGCATGACGTGTTCCAGAAACAGGTCGTGGATCGCCTCGCGGGCCGGGCCGAGGTTCTCGCGGTCCAGGGTCGGGCGCAGGTTCGGCACCTCGCGCAGGTCCACCACGCCGCCCACAATGTCCGACACGGCGGCCCGCGCCTCGACGTTGCCGGCGTAGATGACCGGCAGCTTCAGGCCCAGCCCCAGTCGCGGCTTGGGGTCAGCCGACCGGAGCATCTCGGCCATCTCGGTCAGGTGCGTCACCGTGCCGCCGTCCGTCCCGCCCGAGACCAGGATCATGTCAGGCCGCAGGGCGCGGATGCGCTCGACCTTCTGGTACTCCTTGCGCCCGTCGTCCACGGCGATGACGTCCATGATGATCGCGCCCGCGCCCAGGGCGGCCCGCTGGGCCGACTCGGCGCTCATGGACTTGACCACGCCCGCCACGGTCATCTGCAAGCCACCGCCCGCCGACGACGTGCTCAGGTACAGGTCCACGCCGCTGCCGTCGGGCCGGGTGGGCGTGATGATCTGGCCGCCCTCGTCGAGCAGCGTCCGCCCGGTCAGCTCCTCGATCTCCCGCGCGGCGTTCGCAACTCCCACGGTCACGTCGTCGAAGGGGGCTTCGACAGTGGTGGGGGCCTCGCCGCGCGCGGTCAGCCGGTACTCGCCGCCCTGCCTCTCGATCAAGATGCCTTTGGTCGTCGTGCTGCCGCAGTCGGTGGCGAGGATGGTCTGGACATGGCTGTTGTCGGGCATGGGGTAGCCTCTAATTTTTAGCGGTGAACGATCAACGCCGCCTGGGTCAGTTCGACGAAGTCGTTGCCGTCGAGTGCGGTGATAATGGCCTCAATATTAGAGAGCAGCAGCGCTTCCAGTCTCGCATTGGTGATGTTGCCGGTCGAGATGAGAAGCAATTTCTTTGGCCGATGAGTCAACAGGAACGAGTCAACGAAATCGGCGTCCTTTGTGATTACGACGCGGTGCTCGCGGAAAGCCACATCCAGAACTGCGCTATCTGAAGTTCGGTTTGCTTCGGGCAGGTCCAGTGTATGCAGAGCATCGTGCCCAGCCTGACAGAACCACCCGGCGATCCGGCGCGGGAGTTGTGCGTCCACGAGGAAGTTCATGCGGCGAGAAGCTCAACGTGTTTCACCTGACTCAACCGCGTGGCATAGTTGAGGGCCGCGAGGATGTCTTCGCGCTCTAAGTCTTCATAGTCCGCCAGGATGTCATCGCTGCTCATGCCTGCCGCGAGCAATCCCAGAAGCATCTCGACCGGGTAGCGCAGGCCGCGTATCGTCGGCTTGCCGTGGCATACGTTCGGGTCAATGGTTACTCGCTCGGTCATTGTTGTTGGCATCCTGAAGCATTGTAGCACATCGGCCCTGCCCGCGACATAGAACCCCACGGGCAGAGGAACCCCGCGCGGGCGGGCGGTGTTGGGATACCATGCCTCTTTTAGAAACTCCCCCTGACGCGGTCCGAGACACGCTCAAATCACACAACGCCGCTGCCGGGTATGACCCGGAGCCGCGGCTGTCGCTGGCCGCCGACATGACGCCCACGGGGCAGTACGGCGAGCGCTGGTTCATCGTGGACCAGACGCGGCTGCGCGTGGTCACGCCCTCGGCGGACGGCCCGGCCCTGGTGGAGCTGGACCTGCCGCTGTCGGACATCAAAGAGGCCAAGGCCGAGACACTGGTGGGCGGCGGGGCGCTGCGTTTGGTCCTCCAAGACGGGACGGTCCGCGAGGCCGTCCGCTACACGCTCTCCCCCGCGCCCGCCTTCCAGTCGGCGTCGCGCGTCTTGGCCTCGTGGCTCAAGGGCGAGGAGCCGTCCGACTCGCTGCTGGCGGACTTCGACAAGAAGAAGGCTTGCGCCAAGTGCGGCGACCCGCTGCCCGACGACACCAACGTCTGCCCCAAGTGCGTGGACCGCAAGGCGGTCCTTTTGCGGCTGCTGTCTTATGCCTGGCCGTACAAGCTGCGCGTGTTCACCATCACCGCGCTGATGCTGGCGGGGACCGCGATGAGCCTGCTGCCGATGATCTTCCAGCAGCATCTCGTGGATGACGTGCTGATCCCGCACCAGCACCGGAACTGGATCGGCTGGATTCTGGCCGGGCTGATCGGCGTGGGCATCCTGGGCAAGGGCGTCGAGATCTGGCGGGGCCGGCTGGTCTCGTGGATGTCCAACCACATGGTCTATACGATCCGCGTCCAGGCCTACGACCGGCTCCAGTCGCTGTCGCTGGGGTACTACGACAAGCGGCAGACCGGCTCGCTGATGGCGCGCGTGACCCAGGACGTGGGGGAGCTGCAAGACTTTTTGGTCCAGGGCATCACGTTCTTCCTGGTCAACACCTTGGTCATCATCGGCGCGCTGGCCGTGCTGCTGACCCACAACTGGCGGCTGACGCTGCTGGTGCTGATCCCGGTTCCGTTCACCGTGTTCGCCACCAAGTTCCTGTGGGCGGCGATGCGGCTGCGTTTCCAGCGGCTGTGGCACCTGCGCGGCAACCTGTCCGCCTCGATCAACTCCGCCATCTCGGGCGTCCGTGTCGTCAAGGCGTTCGCCCAGGAGGCGCGCGAGGCGCAGAGCTTCCAGAACAAGTCCCACGAGCTGTTCAGCGCCAGCGTCGTGGTCGGCCAGGCGTGGAACACGTACTTCCCCGTTTTGTCGTTCTTCACGACCGTGGGCATCTTCATCGTCTGGTACTACGGCGGCCTGCAAGTCTACGCCAACCACACCAACATGCTGCGGTACGGCATGACGCTGGGGACGCTGACGCTGTTCATCGGCCTGATCGGGCAGCTCATGGGGCCGCTGCAGCAGATGACGCAGATCGCCGACTGGCTTTCGCGCTCGACGGCCAGTGCCGAGCGCGTCTTCGAGATCATCGACGCCGAGGCGGACGTGGCCGACGCGCCCGACGCCGTGGCCCTGCCGTACATCGAGGGCCGCGTGGAGATGAAGGGAGTCCGTTTCTCCTACGACAAGAACGCCAGCATCCTGGAAGACGTGTCCGTGGACGTCGCGCCGGGTGAGATGATCGGCCTGGTCGGCCATTCGGGGGCGGGCAAGTCCACCATCATCAACCTGCTGTCGCGCTTCTACGACGTCAAGGACGGCCAGATTTTGATCGATGGGGTGGACATCCGCAAGATCAAGATGGAAGACCTGCGGCGGCAGATCGGCGTCGTCCTGCAGGAGCCGTTCCTGTTCCCCGGCACCATCGCCAGCAACATCGCCTATGCCAAGCGGGACGCTACCCCGGAAGAGATCATGCAGGCCGCCAAGGCCGCCAACGCCCACGACTTCGTGATGCGCTTCCCGGACGGCTATGACACCTACGTCGGTGAGCGCGGCGCGCGGCTTTCGGGCGGCGAGCGCCAGCGCCTATCCATCGCCCGCGCCATCCTGCACGATCCGCGCATTCTGATCTTGGACGAAGCCACGGCGTCGGTGGACACCGAGACCGAGAAGCAGATTCAAGAGGCCATGGCGCGACTGGTCGAGGGCCGGACGACGTTCGCCATCGCCCACCGCCTGTCCACGCTGCGTAACGCCAGCCGCCTGATGGTCATGGAGAAGGGCAAGCTGGTGGAGCTGGGCACACACGACGAGCTTCTGTCCAAGCCTGAAGGCGTCTTCCGCCGCCTGGTCGAGACGCAGCAGGAAGTCAACAAGCTCAAAGACAACTTCGTGCAGGAGTAGGATTCATGGAGAAGGACAACCCCTTTGCGGTGCGCTTCCTGGACGCCAAGACGCTGCGGCTGTTCCGCACCCGCCCCGAGGACGCCACCGTCCGGCTGACGATTGACGGCGACCGCTCCTGGCGCGACGTGCGCCTCGCCCGCGCGTTCCCGTTTTCGGACCCGGACCGCTTTATCGGCCTGCGGGACGGCGACGACAAGGACATCGGCGTCCTAACGACCCTGGACGGCCTGGACGGGGTCTCGCGGGGTATCGTGGAGGAAGAGCTGGAGCGGCGCTATTTTACGCCGCGCGTCCAGGAAGTGGTCTCGGTCAAAGACGAGTACGGGGTGGTGACGTGGGAAGTCAGGACGGACAAAGGCCTGCGCCGGTTCCTGGTGCGGAACCTGCGCGACAGCACGTTCCCGCTGGGCCGGAACCGGCTGATGATGACCGACGTGGACGGCAACCGCTACGAATTCCCCGATGTCCAGAGCTACGGCCCGAAGGCGTTCGCCGTGCTGTCTAAGGTGATGTAAGCCCCTGCGCCGGGGCTGTGGAAAGCCCCGGCACACGCCAGAAGACGCAAAAAAGCCCCCCATTCCTAAGTCATAGGAGCGGGGGGCTTTCTTATCTTCGTCTTCCTAGACCGAGCGCCGCCCGGTCAGGAACTGGTACAAGAACACGACCACGGCGATCACCAGGATGATGTGGATCAATCCGCCGCCGACGTGCATTAGAAACCCGATCAGCCACAGTGCGACGAGCACCGCTCCGATGATGTACAGAATGCTTCCCATTTGTGCGCTTCCTCCTAGCGGCGTTTATTCCCTAATGTACGCCCACTAAACCATTCAAGTCAGCCGTGCCGCTCAGCGTCAGACGGGAGTCGCTGACCGACGCGCCCGTCACCGAGAGCGGCACTTTCAGCCCGGTCAGGGCCACGACCGGGTTAAGCTGGTCCAGGGCGATATTCGCCAGACCGGCGGGCAGCGGGACGACACCGACCTGGGCACCGTCCGCCACGAAGTCCAGCCGGCTGGGGTCGCCGGCGTCCGGCGCGAGCCGGCCCGCGAGAAAGGCCGTGGTGTGCAGGCCCAGGACGGTCACAGGCACGTGCGCCTCGACATCGCTGGGCCGTAAAGTCACGACCAGGCCCGGTAGCAAGGGCTTGGACCGGCCCAAATAGGCCGTGAGCTGTTCCTGCGTCAGCGTCGCCGAGAACGTCGCCCGCCCGATATGGTCCAGGCGGTGCGTGTCCCGGTCGAACGAAACATCGGTGGCGTCGGCGTTCAGCGCGTCCACGGTCAGCGCGGGGGAGAGCCGGACGCGCACCCCCTGGATGTGCACGGCGCGGGCGCGGCCCCGTGCCAGGGCGAAGGGGTCGCCGTCCACCTGCACCTCGTAATGGTCCGCCGGCCCCAGCAAGGACGGCAGCAGGTTGGCGATCTTGTGCGCGGCGGTTTCTTGAACCGGGTGGCCGCAGCCCGTCAAAGCGACAAGTGTGCCCACGGAGACAAAAGAAGCCAATCTAAGCGCGCGCATCGGGAGCTTTCGGATCATAATTTTGGGTGGTGATGACGCTGTCCGCGCCGATGGTCTGAACCGAGGTCAGGGGCAGGCGCGGCTTGCCGTGCAGGGCGTCCGGCAGCAGGCCCGTGGCGATCAAGAGAGCAGGAACTAGGAGGCCGTCGGTCTCGACCAGGACATCGGCGACCTTGCCAATGACGGTCCCAGCGGGAGCGAGCACGGGCCGGCCTTCCAGAGCCTTGGCGGCGATCTCGGCGGGGTCCGTGGGCGCGTCCGAAAAGACGTCCTCGCTCGGCACCGTCAGGGCGTCCGCGCCCACGCTCTGCACCTGGGCGGCGGGCAGGAACTTCGGCTTGGAGAACATCCCGCCGCGGTCCACCAGAAAGCCCGTGACGCGGCCGGTGTCCAGGCGGAACACGATGTCGTCGATGCGCCCCAGCCGGTCTCCTCCGCCCAGGCTGACCACGGCCAGCCCCGCCAGCTCGCGCCCCGTCTTCATTGCCATGCGCTTACCGCCTCCTTTGCATCCCGAACAGAATCTACCCAGATGGGGCGATGCCGCAACCCCGCCCGGCTGCTACGCGCCGCCCGCCGTCTCCTCGAACACGTCGGCCAGCTCGCCCGCCGTGGTCGTGCGGGCCAGCCCGATCTCGTACAGCTCCAGTCCGACCGCGCCGGCCACGAAGGCCAGCCCAATCAAGAGCATCAGGATGCCCAGCGGCCCCAGGCGGACCGTTTGGGAGGCGAACAGCACGGCCAGAACCGTGGCGATGAACGAGAGCAACGCCAGCGAGAGCAGCGCACTGGCCCCCCACATGGCCGAGATGCGGCGGTGAAACAGGCGCAACTGGCGCTTCAAAGACTCGCGCCGTGGGGCCGTCGTGGCAGTTGCCCGGTATTCCGCCGTCATCTGGCGTAATTGGCCCGCGAGGGCGGTGTACTTGCCGGTATAGCCGGAAAGCAGGATCGCCGTGGTCGTGATCAGGCCGACCGGGGCGACGACGCTGCCGATGATGCTGGTCACGCTGCCGAACGACACGGGCGCTTGGGGCATAGGAGTAGACGCGGCCTAACCCGCAGGCTGCAAAGTCAGCACGGTCACTTCGGGCGGGCAGAACAGGCGCACCTGCGGCCCGATCATGCCCACCCCGCGCGACGTGTAGACGAGGTGGTGGGCGGCCTGCTGCAAGCCCTCGGGATACTGACGCCCGTAGCCGGGGCAGTGCAGCGGCGGCAGGCCCGGCAGGCGAATCTGCCCGCCGTGGGAGTGGCCGGAGAGCTGCAAGGAGAAGCCCGGCGGCGCTTCGTCGGCGTAATCAGGCTCATGCACCAGCAGCAGTTTCACGGACTCGGCGGGGACGCCGCGCAGCGCCTGAACCGGATCCTGGGCGGACATGGAGCGCGGGTCCAGGCCGACCAGCCAGACGTCGGGCACACCCGGCAGCGGCGCGGAGCGGTTCCGCAGGACCCGGATGCCTGCTTGCTCCAATTTGCGGGTGACATAGGCCGGACGTTCCCCGTGGTGTCGTCCGCCCCAGTCGTGGTTGCCGAGGACGGCAAAAACGCCGCGCGGGACCGTCCGCAGGGGGGCCAGCGCCCGGACGCTGGCGCGGACATACGTCGAGGCGCTGGAAACGAAATCGCCGGTCAGGAACACGATATCCGGTTTCTGCGCCAGCAAAAGGCTGACGGCGCGCTCCACCCGCGCGACGGATCGCCGGTCCTGGCAGTGCAGATCGCTGAGCTGCCCGATCTTCATCCCCGCCGCCGCGACCGGCCAGCCCGCCAGCCGCACCTCTTGATGAACCACTTCGAGACGCTCCGCCTCGCACTCGTGCCCGTAGACCGGCGCGGCGACGCCCACAACCGTGGTCGCGGCCAGCGTCTTGAGGAAGCGCCGCCGGGCGGGCGAGGCGGGCCTGGAAGCGGGTTGAGAGGCGAGTCTGCGTTTCGGTGTCATGGACATTGTTACCGAGGGCCTACAGCGTCCGCACGACCAACCGCCCGCGCAGGGAGTCGGCGGTCAGCGTCGCGTCGTCTTTCTCCACCGTCAGCGTGCGCGTCTCGCCGGGGCGCAGGTGAAAGAAGTTGTCTTCCAGCCCCGCAAGCGGCGCGTCGTCGGTCCGGCGCAGCCAGACATAGGGCGCGAACCGCTGGGCCGTGACCGTCACCGCGTAGGCATACGCCTCAGCGTCGGAAACTGTCACCGTCAGGCCCGGATCGGTCCGGCGCAGGTCTTTCGGCTCGGCCAGCAAGAGATAATTCTCGGCATCGGGGCCGTCGCCGTCGGGGACAAAGCGGGCGTAGGCGTAGACGTCCCGCTCCCGACCCAAAGATTCTTCCAGCTCGAACGACGCCGCGACCGAGGCCGCGTTCGGCTCGACCGAGACGCGCGCCGTTTCCTCGGCCAGCGTCTCGCCGTCCAGCGTCGCCAGGGTCCAGGTGATCACCCCCGCTAGGGGCACCGTCAGGTCGTTCACAAGATGCGCCGTGACCGACTCGCCCTCGCGCACCAGGGACAGCAGGACGGGGGCGTAGAACTTCTTGGCCGCGAACCAGGCCGCCTTCGGCTCGCCCTCCGAGTCGATGACCGCCCAGGAGTGGGTCGGCCAGCAGTCGTTGATCTGCCAGAACAGCGTCCCCCAGCACCGGCCCTTGCGCCGGCGGTAGTGCTCGACGCCGTACTTCAACGCTTCGGCCTGGTTGCACTGGCTGTAGTACACCAGGTCTTCTAATGTCTGCGACTCGGGGAAGTGCAGGGTGATCAGCCCCAGATACGCCTCGTAGCCCTTGCGCGTCTTGTCGTGCCAGCGGACGGCGGCGGAGTGCGGGTGCCGGTCTGAGGGCGCGAGGCACTTGCCCCACGCGCGCAGCCCGCACGACGACGCGAAGCCGAACTCGGAGCAGAACCGGGCATCGTTTTCGGTGTAGTGCACCCAGTCGCCCTTGTCGTGCCAGACCTCCCAGTTATGGCAGTCGCCGAAGTTCGGGTCGTTCGGGTCCGCCCCGTTGCCGCCGAAGGGCGACGACGGCCAGTAAGCCGTTCGGGGGTCTTCTGCGGCCACGACGGCGGGCAAAACCTCGTGGTATATCTTTTCGCCCAAGAAGCGGTTCGGCCCGCCGCCCGCCTCGGCCCATCCCCAGGTCGCCTGCGCCCAGTCGTTCTCGTTGTTGCCGCACCACAGGGCGAGGCAGGGGTGGTTGCGGATGCGCCGCACCGCCGCCTTCGCCTCCACCCGCGCCGCCTCTAACGCCGCCTCGTCGTCGGCGTACAGGGCGCAGGCGTAGGGGAAATCCTGCCACACCAAAATACCCAGCTCGTCGCAGATGTTGTAAAATTCCTCGCTCTCGTACAGCCCGCCGCCCCAGACGCGCAGCATGTTGAAGCCCGCGTCGCGCGCCTGGGTGATGCGCTCCCGAAGTTTCTCCTCTGAGATGTTGCCGGGGAATGAGCCATCGGGTATCCAGTTCGCGCCTTTGATGAACAAGGCTTGCCCATTGACGCGGAACTTGAAGCTTTCGCCTGCACCATCGGCGTCCGGCTCGCGGATCAGTTCGAAGGTTCGCAGGCCGATACGGTGATGAATTCGGTCAGCGTTGGCCCCCGTCTCGCCGGGATGGGTGAGACGCATACTGATTAGGTACTGCCAGGTTATGTCCAACCCTGCTGGGTTCCATCGCATCGGGTGGTCAACAATGAATCTCGCTGAGACAGAGGCCGACAGACCTTCTGCCGGTGTAGCCACTTCTATGGTCTTTGGGGGTTCATCGCCGGCGCCGCCTCTTCGTCTGTTGGTTACGCTGGTGGCACTCCTGATCAAAAACGTCAAGTCTAACGCAACATCAGCCGTTGTCGGGGCGCGTTCCACGTCCGCCGTCACGGTCACAACCGCTTTGCCGTCGTCCGTGAACTCCACGTCATACTTCCAGTCGGTGATGCGGGCGACCGGCACCGTTACCAGCTCTACGCGCTGCCACAGCCCGCAGCCCAGCAGCTCCGGCCCCCAGTCCCAGCCGTACATATACTGCGCCTTGCGGACGAACGAGCGCGGCCCCCACATGAACCAGTCGTGCGGGCGCGTACCCTTGCCCGCCGCCTCCCAGGCCGCATGGCGCTCGCGCCCGACTCGCAGGGGGGAGGCGAACTGGACGCGCAGAACGTTGTCGCCGTCCGCGCCCTCGCCCGCGCGCAGCCGCCCGCCGACGGCGAACTCGTGCGGGATGAACATGTTGTCGGCCGTCCCCAGAGGCTCACCGTTGAGCGACACTTCCGCCAGGGTGTCCAGGCCGTGAAAGACCAAAAAAGCACACGCGGGGGCCGGGCCGTCCTGGTGGAACGTCGTCTCGTAGACGAAGTCCGTCTCGTCCACCCAGGCGACCGCGCGCTCGCTCAGGCGATAAAACGGGTCGGGGATGACCCCCGCCCGGTGCAGATCGAGGTGGACGTGGCCGGGCACCTGGGCCGGCAGCCGGGGGAGCCTGGTGGTCGGGGACGCGCCCGGTACGTGGACATCCTGGAAGCGCCAGCCGTCGCTGAGTTCGCGCCGCGTTGTCTGCAAATCGGTTCTCCTTAAAGAGCCAATGAGGAGGCCCTCTCCTCGCCCATCACCGCCTCGGCCATCGCGCGCCGCCGGGACAGGGCGAAGGCGAAGCACAGGCTCATCACCAGGCCCGCGCACCAGTAGGGCGCGGTCTGGCCGACGTTCTTATACAAGTAGCCCGCCGTGGCCGGGCCGGTCGCGCGGGCCAGGCTGTCGAACGAGGCGGACAGCCCCAGGGCCGCCCCCTGCGCGGTCGCCCGGCGCGAGACCAGGGCGCGCAGCGACGGCCCGTTCAGGCCATTGCCGACGGCGATGGGGATCATCGGGCCGAGCAAGAGGACGGCCAGCAGCGGGGCCAGCGGGAACAGCAAAAAGCCCAGCGCCATCAGCCCGATGCCCACGACGACTAAATTTGGCTCGCCGAAGCGCTTGACCAGCGGGCGAATCAGAAACCCCTGGATGACCACAATCAACACGCCGACGTAGGCGAACACGCCGCCCGCGACGGCGATGGCATGGCGCGTGCTGACCCCCGGCTCTAAATGCTGCTTCAGATAGGCCGTGAACGTCCCCTCTAAGTTGCCGAAGGCGAAGGTGACGGCGAACGTCAGCAGGTACAAGAAGCCGACCGGGCCGGTGACCGCCGAGGCCATCTGCCCCAGCCTGGCCTTGAAGCCCCCCGGCACCTGCCCCGCCTGGTCGGGCCGGCGCGGCGGCTCGGGCAGGACGCGCCAGATGTAGACGAGGTTGCCCAGGGCCAGCAGCGACGAAAAGAACAGCGGCCAGCCCAGCCCGAGCTGGCCCAGCAGCCCGCCCAGGGCAGGGCCGAGGACGAAGCCGACGCCGAAGGCCGCGCCTAGATATCCCAGCCCCATCGCACGCAAATTCGGCGGCGTGATGTCGGCGGCGTAGGCCTGGGCGACGGCGAGCGAGGCGGACGAGAAAATCCCCGCGAGGATGCGGGCCGCGAACTGCCCCTCGATGTTGTGCGAAGAGAGGCCGAACAGGGTGTAAAAGACGGCATCGCCCGCCAGCGACCCGAGCAGGATGGGCTTGCGCCCAATACGGTCCGAGAGCCGGCCCCAGAACGGCGCGAACAAAAACTGCATCAGGGCGTAGGACGCCCCCAGCCAGCCGCCGTACTCGCCGATGCGCGGGTCCTGGGCGCTCTTGAGGTGCAGGCCGCGCTGCACGAAATCGGGGATCAGCGGGATGATGATGCTGAAGCCCAGCACGTTGATCATCACGGCCAGCGCGAGCAGGGCGAGGTTGACGTGCATCCGTCGGTCGTCCGGGCTGAGTTCTTTTTTGGCGGCGGGCGGGGGGGCGGACATGGGGAGGCGGCTTCTCCGGCGGACAGTCTGCGCCTAGTATACCCCAGCCCGCTCCCCCGCATGGGAAGACGTCGCCGCTCGCGGAAAATCGTGTTATAATAAAACAGGCAGGATTCCGTATCGGCTGTACTGAAAGCCGCCTTGCTCTTGTTCTGCCATCGTTCCCATCATCCCGGTGTTGTTTGGCCGGGCCACCCTGTCTCGTCAGGAAGAAAGCTCAGGAAGGAACCACACGCATGGCCGCCAATGACACCGGACACGACCTCGTCCCCCCGAAGCCCGTCCGCCCGTCCTGGGAGACCGCCGCGCCGCCGGAACCGCGCCCCGCGCCCGCCGTGCGTCCGCCCGCCGCTCCGGCTGCTTTCCCCTGGCCCGCCGTACCCCGCCCGCCCGTTTCACCGCCCGCACCGCCGCCATCGCAGTTCGCGTCGCCCGCACCCTTCGAGGGCGGTGCGGTGGCCTATGACCTGGCCGGCAACCCAATCGCGGGTGCCGCCGCCAGCCCCGCCCCTCACGCGCCACCCACGCAGTTCGGCTATTCCGCCGGACCCGCTGCTGCGTCCTGGCCTCCCCCGCCTGTTGGAGGGCCGGCGGGCGGGGGGCTATACGGGCTGGGTGAGGCGCGCAACAATTCGGGGGAGCAGTCGCACCTGCCACCGGAGATCGAGCGGCTGCGCTGGCACTGGGGGGCGTTTTTTTCCCCGATCCTCTGGACCAAGAAGCACGGCCTGACAACCGTGGCGGCGATGCTGGCGGGCGGCCTGTTTGCCCTGCGGATGCTGCGCGTTGTGCTCCAGTCCGTCAGCCCGGTCGCGTTCGTGGCGATCTGCGGCGTCTACGCCGTCACCTACCTCGCCCTCCAGGTCTACTTCGGCCTGAATGGGCACCGAATCGGCTGGCGCAACCGGCACTTCCCCGGCGGCACCACCGAATACTTCAAGGTCCAGAACGCTTGGATGTGGTGGGGCTTCGGGCTGGGGATTATCTCGCCGGTCTTGATCGTGATGGCGTTCCTCGGCGTCCTGGGGGCCGCCCTGGCCGGCGGCGGCTCCGGCAGCTCCTATGGGAACGGCACCTACGGCAGCCACCGCTACGGCAGCCACGGGTACAGCGGCTCCTACGGGGGCAGCGGCTACAGCCGGCCCCACTCGACGACTCCCGCCACCGGCAACGCGGGTGACACCGCGCCTTGACGGGAGGAGACACGATGCCCGACACCCCGTATCCCGACGAGCCGGCAGAGGCGGCGGAGGATGTCCGCTATGACCTCGCGGGCAACCCTCTGCCGCCCCTGCCCGCATCGGCCCTGCCCGCCGCCCCACGCCCGGTGGCTGCCACACCCGCGCCTGCGTGGGGGTCGCCCGCCCACGCGCCCGGCGGCACCCCGCCCGGCTTCACGGCCCCGCCTCTTTCCACGCCGCCTCCTGGCTTCACGCCCCCGCCCGGCTCCGTCCCCATGCCCGGTGGGTTCACGCCGCCGCCCGGCTACCAGCCGCCGGGTGCTCGGCCCGCCTCTACTCATGCCGCACCGTCCGGCCCCGCGCTGTGGATCGGGCTGGGCGTGGCCGCCCTGGTCGTCCTCGGCCTGATCTTCGGGGTCGCCGCGCTCAAGCCGGTGACGGTGGACGCGCCGAAGTCGTACACGACCTATACGGCTATCGACAACACGTTCTCCTGCGACCAGCCGGTCGGCTGGAAGCTGAAGGAGTCGGGCGTCCAAGGCGGGGCCGAGTCGCAGGCGATGTTCAAGCTGGGCCACGCCCAGGTGCACATCGTCTCGGACGCCATCGGCTCGCTGATGGCTGACGCCACCAGCAGCAGCCTGATCCCGCAGAAGCCCGCCGTGCAGCGTTTGCACGAGGCCGACGAGCACCAGCTCGCCGACGAGCTGCCCGGCTATAGCGAGGGCGACGCCCAGCCGTTCCAGTCCAAAGTCGGCGACTCGCGGCTGTCCGAGTGGACGGCGGAGGGCGGCGGCGCGGGCAAGCTGCACGGCTACCGGGTGACGATGCTGGACAAGGACCGGGAGATCACCGTCATCTGCCTGTCCCCCCAGCGCAACTGGGCCGTCTTGCAGCCCGCCTTCCAGCGCATCGTCAGCAGCGTCGTCCCCGGCAACGGGTAAGGTTCTTTCCGAAAGAGGCTCCCCGTGTTCATCCCGTTCGTGCTGCCGTACCGCGCCAAGAACCCGCCGCCTGTCTTCCCCTACGTTACGGTCGGGCTGATCGTGCTGAACGTGCTCGTCTTCGCCCTGACCGTTGACGGCCATCTGGGGGTCCGCGAGAGCGTCGTCGCGCGCTACGCCGTGTCGCACACCAGCCTCAGCCCGTGGCGGCTGGTGACGGCGATGTTTCTGCACGAGTCGCCGCTGCACATCCTGGGGAACATGCTGTTCCTGTGGATATTCGGGGCCGCCGTCGAGGGCCGCCTGCGTCCGCTGCGGTTTCTGGCCGTGTACTTCGCCGCCGGCATCTTAGGAGGGCTGTTGAGCGACTTCGTGACCGGCCTGATCAACCCCGAGATCCAGAACCTGGGCGCGTCGGGGGCGATCATGGGACTGGCGGGGGCCTATCTGTACCTGTTCCCATACTCGCCGATCCGGCTGGTCTGGTTCTGGTGGATCACGCTCCTGCCCCGATTCGGCATCATCGAGTGGCAGGCGCGGTGGGTCATCCTGTACTTCGTCGGGCTGGACGTGCTGAACGGGATTATTCTGGGCGGCGGCGACGGGGTGGGGCACTTCGCGCACCTGGGCGGCGCGGGGGCGGGGTTCCTGGCCGTGATGGCGCTGCGGGTCCCGCGCGACACCGAGGACGTCTCCGAGGTGCAGGCGACGCTGGCGGACATGCGCGACGTGTCCCTGCTGCCGCTGCACGATTTAGAGGCGCTGATGCAGCGGCCCACCGACGACGTGCCGCTGATCCTGGCCTACTGCCGCCAGTCGCTGATCGCCCCTATCGGGGCGAGCGAGGCCAAGTGCATCTGGGGTCTGCGCCAGTATGGGAGTCTGCTGATCGAGCGGGCCGACCCGAGCGTCCTGCTGGGCGTCGTCCTGCCGCTGTCCGGCCCGTCCGCCGCCCAGCTCGCGCCCCCGTTCTTTCTGCGGCTCGGCTCGCGGCTGGAGCGGGCGGGGGCCATCGAGGGCGCGGTGCGGCTCTACCACCGGATGTGCGAGGTGTTCCCGCCCGGCCCCGACGTCGAGGCGGCCTACCTGCGCGTGGGCCGGATCATGGAGCAGGTCTACCGGGACCACGCGCAGGCCCGATTCTGTTACACGCAGGTCCTCAAGCTCTTCCCCCACGGCGCGATGCGGGCCGAGGCCGAGCAAGGCCTCCGCCGCTTGGCGTCCGCCCCGCCCGCCCCCCTCCCGCGTTAAGGTACAAGCAACCAAAGGACCATTTTCATGCCTCTGCCCGACAGCGTTGCCGAACTCATGGAGCGGTTTGGAGCCAGCCGCAGCGAGTACCATCAAGGCCACTACAACGAGACGCAGACGCGCATTGACTACGTCAACCCGCTGTTTTCCGCCCTGGGCTGGGACATCAACAACTCCGAGGGGCTGTCGGAAGTGCATCGCGACGTCGTCCACGAGGACGCCGTCAAGATCGGCGGGACGACGAAGGCCCCGGATTACAGCTTTCGGATTGGCGGGGCGCGCAAGTTCTTCGTCGAGACCAAAAAGCCCAGCGTCAACCTGTACCTGCTGGAGTCGCCCGCGTTCCAGCTTCGCCGCTACGCCTGGACGGTGAAGATGCCCCTGAGCATCCTGACAAGCTTTGAGGAGTTCGCGATCTACGACACGCGCGTCCCGCCGGACAAGAAAGACCCGGCCAAGCGGGCGCGGCTGGACTACTTCAAGTATACGGACTACGCCGCCAAGTGGGATGAGATCGCGTCGCGCTTCTCGCGCGAGGCCGTGCTGTCGGGGGCTTTTGATCGGTACGCCGAGGAAGCGCGGGACAAGCGCATCAGCGTCCCCGTCGATGTCGCCTTCCTCTCCGAGATCTCCGGCTGGCGGGACAAGCTGGCGCGGAACATCGTCCTGAAGAACCCCGGCATCTCGCCCCGTGCGCTCAACTACGCCGTGCAGATGATCATCGACCGCATCATCTTCCTGCGGATCAGCGAAGACCGGGGCGCGGAACCGGCGTACCTCCTCCAGCCGCTGCTCAACGCGGGCGGCCCGGTCTACCCCCGGCTCTTGGGCGTCTTCCGCCAGGCCGACGCCCGCTACAACTCGGGGCTGTTCCACTTCAAGACCGAGCCGGGCCGGGAAGGGCCGGATGACGTTACGCCGCACCTGTCCATCGACGATGGGCCGTTGAAGGAGATCATCGCCAGCATCTACTACCCGGAAAGTCCCTTCGAGTTCTCCGTCTTCCCCGCCGATATTTTAGGCCAGGTCTACGAGCAGTTCTTGGGCAAGGTCATCCGCGTCTCCGGCAAGACGGCGGAAGTGGAAGACAAGCCCGAGGTCAAAAAGGCCGGCGGCGTTTACTACACCCCCACCTATATCGTAGACTATATCGTCCAGAACACGGTCGGCAAGCTGGTCGAGGGCAAGACGCCCGCGCAGGTGGCGAAGCTGACCATCCTTGACCCCGCTTGCGGCTCCGGCTCGTTCCTGATTGGCGCGTACCAATTCCTGCTCGATTGGCACCTGAGATACTACACCGAACACGACCGCGCGAAGTGGGCAAAGGGCAAGAACGCGACGATCTATCAGTTCCGTAAAGACGCCGTGCAGGGCGAGATTTGGCGGCTGACGACGGCGGAAAAGAAGCGCATCCTGCTCGCCAACATCTACGGCGTGGACATCGACACGCAGGCGGTGGAAGTGACCAAGCTGTCCCTGCTGCTCAAAGTCCTGGAAGGCGAGTCGGCGGAACTGATCGACAACAGCCTAAAGCTGTTCAATGAGCGCGCCCTGCCGGACCTAGAGAACAACATCAAGTGCGGCAACTCGCTGATCGGACCGAACTTTTACGATGACAAGAACCCGGCCCTATTTGATATGGAAACACGCCTGAGAATCAACACGTTTGACTGGAAAAAGGGCTTTCCTGATGTGCTGAAGGCGGGCGGCTTTGACGCCGTGATTGGTAATCCGCCCTACCTGAACATTGATGACACTTGGGGGAAGAAAGACCCTCGCTTGCTCGCGATCAAATCTCAGTACCCAGAAATTTATAACGACAAGACTGATATTCTGTTTTACTTCCTGGGCAAAGCGGCGCGGCTCTCAAAACAGTACGTGAGCTTCATCGTGTCACGGGCCTTTCTGGAAGCCTACAAGGCGGATAAACTACGGGCATTTCTAGCTGAGAATACGTCTGTTCAAGAGATCGTGGACTTCCGCAACTTCTACGTGTTTCCAAAGGTGGGCATTACAACCTGTATTGCGACGTTCCGGCCAAATACCAAAGCTGCCGGTGTGACAGCATACAAGTTGATCCCGAAGCAGCTACCTACGTTCGCATTGGCAGATCATCTCGCTGACGCCGAGGTATTCCAGAAGATCTCAAGTTCGCAGACTTCTCTCGGCTCCGGGTCCTGGTCGTTCGCGGAAAAGTCCGACGCAAACCTGAACGCCAAAATCGACCGGGCCGGTGAGGCATTAGGGCAAATCCTGGCGATAGGTAAAGGCATGGAAACTGGGCGTAATGATGTCTTCGGAGGCCGGACGGAACAGGAAATTACAGATTGGAAACTAAAGGCGGGGCAGTTTTATCAGAGAGCGACCAATTCAGACATTCAGCGGTATCGCATCCAGGATCGCGGCGAGTATCTACTGTACTTGGAGGATGTGATCGGCTTCAAGAAGCTGCCGCCAAAGGTACAAACGTATCTAGCCTCGCGCCGCACTGAACTGGAAGCGCGAGCCGCCTTCATTCGAGGTAATTGTGAGTGGTGGCAGTACACTTGGCCGCTCCACAAGGAATGGTACGCGCGGGACAGAATCTTGTGTCCTTACCTCGCCACGGAAAATCGGTTTGCTTTAGATGAGGCCCGGCAGTTTATAGGCTTGACGGACACCACGGCGCTGTTTGAGAACGGGCAGTCGGAGAGCCTACGGTACTTCCTTGGGTTGCTCAATTCGCGTCTGCTCACCTTTCGGTTCCGTTCAATAGGAAAGCTCAAAAGTGGTGGCATCCGGGAGTATTTCTGGAACAGTGTTTGCAAGCTCCCCATCCGGCGCATCAACTTCTCCAAGCCCGCCGAAAAGGCCAAGCACGACAAAATGGTGGAGTTGGTCGAGCGGATGCTGAAACTGCACAAGGACAAAGCGGGAGTGCGGCTGGGGCAGGAGAAGGCCGTATTGCAGCAGCAGATCGAGGCGACGGACGCGCAGATCGACCGGCTGGTGTATGACCTGTACGGGCTAACCGAGGATGAGATCAAAGTCGTGGAGGAGGCAGGGTGAGAGGAGCCGCGACCACAGGAGCAAGCCGCGCGGGCGATGCCGCGACCAGCGGCCCGGATTGACAACGCGCGCCCGGTGCCGGTATAATACGTTCGCTTTGCCGATGTGTGGGGTTGTAGCTCAGCGGATAGAGCAAGAGTTTCCTAAACTCTAGGCCGGCGGTTCGATCCCGCCCAGCCCCTTGAAGCCAGCCCTTTGAAGAAGGAAAATCATCACACGGAGAGGTCGCATAGCTGGTCTAGTGCGTCCGCCTCGAAAGCGGATGTGGCGGCAACGTCACCGTGGGTTCGAATCCCACCCTCTCCGCTCCGTTAAACCGAAGGAAGCACCCGCCGTCCGGCGGGTGCTTCTTCTTTCGTGGGTGCCCCAACAGCCGGCTCTAGAAGCCCGGCTCTGCCTGGGTCAGCGCGTCGCAGGTCTGGCCGGCGACCTGCTCGAAGTCCTCATCGGTCAGCCCCAGACGGCGCAGGGCGTCGGGATCAAGGGCATAGGCCAGGCCGTCCCAGCCCAGGCCCGCCCCCAAGGTCAGGCTGACGGCGTCGGCGACGTGGACCAGGCGCGGCAACGGCGACGAGTCGCCGGCCTCCCAGGGCGCGTGGTGGAACCGCACCGCCGACACCAGCGAGGCGGGCAGCTTCCAGCGCTCCAGAAGGCACGCGCCGGCCTCGGCGTGGTCGAAACCCAATATCTCCCGCTCCGCCTCGTTGAACGTGACGTCGCCCGCCGAGGCCCGGAGCAGGACGCGCACGAACTGCTCCTTCAGATACGTGCTCAGGACGACCTTGCCGATGTCGTGCAGCAGGCCCGCCACGAAGGCCTCTTCGGCCTGCCGGAAGCCGGCGCGCACGGCCAGCGCCTGGGCCGCCGTGGCGCAGGCGAACGAGTGCCGCCACAGCGCCCCGCGCGGCAGAGCGTACCCCGCGACCGCGCGCTCCAGCATCTCCTGGCAGCCCGTCGCCATGACCAGGTTGCGCGTCGTCCGCATGCCCAGGGTCACGATGGCCTCGGAGACGGTGCCGATCCGCCGACTCCCGCCGTAGAAGGCGGAGTTCGCCAGCTTGAGGGCACGGGCAGTCAGGGCCTGGTCGGAGGCCAGGGCGCGGGCGACATCACCCGCGCCCGCTTTGGGGTCGTTGGTGAGCTGCATCACCCGCGTCACCGCCTCGGGCAGTGCGGGCAGGTCTTTGACCTGGCGCACCAGCGATTCGAGCCGGGCATCGGGCATCAGATCGGGCGTTACGTCAGGCGGCACAGGCGAACACCCCTTCCTCATAGGACGCGGTTTCCGGGGAGGGCGCTTCTTCCCCCAAAGACACGTTCCGCCCGCCCAGAGTCACGAGGAGCCGCTCGCCCAGGCCGACCGGGCGGACCCAGACCGCCCCCGTACCGGCGTCCAGGGCGACGGTCCGGCCCCCGTGCCCGCCCGTGTCCTCGGCGCGCAGGGCGACCCCGGCCCTGCCGAGTTCTTCTTTCAGTGCCAGCACGTTGCGCTGCCCGATCTCCAGGCGCGACGGGGGGGCGGCGTCCGCGCTGGGCGCGGAAAATATCTGTGCGCCGCCCACCAGGGCCGCCTCGACCCGCCCCGCTTGGCCGCCCCGCCGGAGGATTTCAGCCAGCGCATGGGCCAGGGCCGTATCGGCGCACTTGCCGGGCGGGGGCATCAAAGACGGATGGGCAGCCGAAGAGGAGCGGGTGGGGGAAGGCGGAAGCGTGGCGGGCAGGACGACGTGGACCAAGACGGCGATCCGCGCGGCGGCCTCGTACAGGCACAGGCCGACGCACGCGCCCAGCCCGTTCGCCGCGAGCCGCCCGTCCGCCGCACGGGCCACGCCCGTTTCGCCCATTTCCACCACGGTCGGAGACGCCATTGATTCTGATTATGGCGGCCCGTCCGGCGTTCTCTAGGAAGGGGAGCTAATCCAGCAGAAGCACGGGGACGGACGCGCCCGCAGGGAACCGGGCGACGTCCGGCGCGAGGACGAGCAGGGCGTCCGCCTCCACCAGCGCACTGAGCATCCCCGACCCCTGGCGGGACAGGGGCCGGACGAGATACCCGCCCCCCTCGCGCGTGGCGACGGCCCGCTGGTAGCTCTGCCGCCCCGGCGCGTGCGCGGCTTCTTCGGTCAGAACGGCTTGAATAACCGTCCGCGCCGTGTCCACCCGCCCGGCCAGCCGCCGCAGGGCGGGCCGGGCGAACAGCTCGAACGTCACCAGCGACGAGACCGGGTTGCCGGGCAGGCCGAAGAACAGTGTCTCGCCCCAGCGCCCGAAGGCGACCGGCTTGCCGGGCCGGATGGCGACCCGCCAGAAGTCCAGCGTCCCGCGCTCCGCGAAGACGTCCTTAACGAAATCAAAGTCCCCGACCGAGACGCCGCCGCTCGAAACCAGCACGTCCGTCCCCGCCCCAGCGTCCAGGGCCGCGCGCAACGCGGGTGCCGTGTCCCGTACATGAATCCGGTGCGTCACCACGCCGCCCGCCTCGACCACTGCCGCCGCCAGCGCATAAGCATTAGAGTTGTAGATCTGCCCCGGCTGCAATGCCGTTCCCGGTTCGACCAGCTCATCGCCCGTGCTCAGAACGGCCACGCGCGGGCGCGGGTGGACCCGCAGCGACGCCCGCCCGACCGACGCCGCCATGCCGACGTGTGCGGCGCGGACTAACCCCCCCGCCGCCAACACGACTGCACCCGCGACAACATCCTCGCCTGCGGGCCGGACGCACTGCCCCGCTGTGACGGCCTCACGGAACCGAATGCCGCTCCCCGCCATCTCGGTCTCCTCGACGGGCACGACCGCATCCGCCCCTGGGGGGAGGGGGGCACCGGTCATGATCCGAAGGACCTTCTCCGCATCCAGCGCCGGCACCGACAGTGCCCCGGCGGGGATGTCGCCCTGCACCGCCAGCGTCACGGGCAACCGGGCCAGTTCGGCGGCGCGCACCGCGAACCCGTCCATGCTGCTGTTGGCGAACGGCGGCAGTGGGAACGGGGCCGTGACGTCTTCGGCCAGAACGCATCCCAGCGCCTCCGCCAGCGGCAGGACGACGGGTGGAAGCGGCGCGATGCCGCCCAAAATCTGCGCGAGGGCTTCGTCATAAGTGAGCATGATGTTCTGGTTCCGGCCCATCAACTTTGCGAATGAGGTCCCTCGTTCCGAGGTGCTGGCGGCCAGACACCTTCGATGTCAGATGAGCCTGTGCTGGGCGGGAGACGGTTTGTTCTATGTGAATAAGCCGCCTGATAAAGCTGAATACGTGCCAGCAGCTCATCCGCAGTGATAGGAAGGTGGACCTGTGGAATGTTGATGGGTGCAACAAATATTCCTAAAAGCTTGTAGAGTGGGATGACACCCGCATTGAGACGCAAAAGCTGGGTGCGCTTCATCCCCAATCGCTGCCTCAAGGCAGCCGTATTTTTAGGGACAATTCCTACGTTGCGGTAAATGAGAGTATAATTTCGGACTTCTTCGATCTCATCCCAATAGATCAGTCCCAAGTGTGTTCCCATGGTATCCACTCCTATTCCTTCAGAACTCAGAGTGAGAATGGGCTTTGCCTGCTTCCTGTAAGAGCGAGCGGCTAGTGAGTATAGAAGAACGCACTCGGCCAACAGGAACCAAGGGAACCACGAGAAGAAGAAGGAAATAGCCGGATCAAATTGAACGCGAATGTGCCTCACAGGATGCGGCGAATTATTGACGTGTATAGGAATCAGGAAGCCGTGGGCAAAATAACCATAGAAGACGAACGACAACAGGACAAGAGGCAACACAATGAAGAGCATGCGCTTGTTGAGGCCGCTTAGTGATTTACTCCTATCGGCGAAGAGCACGTAATCTTCAGAAGGCAATGTACTCTCGCTCAGAAGGATCGCTGCTTCCTTCGACACAGGCCCGGGCGGCTTCTATGCGCTCTTCTTCGAGGGGGCTTGTTACAAGCCCGTTGGGTGATCGGTCTCGCGGGCGCGCAGGACGTCTACGGCGTGGGGCAGGAGGGGGGCGACGCTGGCCGCGCCGTCGCGCGCGCCGGAGGGACTGCCGGGCAGGTTGACGATCAGGGTCGCGCCGCGCACGCCCGCGACGCCGCGCGCAAGCGCGGCGAACGGCGTCTGCTTCAGGCCCTCCGACAGCAAAAACTGGCTGAGATGGGGCGCGTCCCGGTCCAGCACCTTCCGGGTCGCCTCGGGCGTGATGTCGCGCGGGCTAAGGCCCGTGCCGCCCGTGGTCAGGACCACGTCGCACCCGTACTCGTCGCACCAGCGCCGCAGCGTGTCGGCGATGGCTCTTTTGTCGTCCGGCACGACGGCTTCCAGGGCGATGACGAACTGCTCGCCCGCAAGCGCGTCTTTGACGGCGGGACCCGACAGGTCCTCGCGCTCGCCCCGGCTGCAACGGTCGCTGACCGTCAGGACCCCGACTCGGATCGACTCTCGGACTGGCTCTCGGACTGGCTCCATGAAAAATCCCCGCTCTTCCCCCCGGTCTTCGAGACCAGGTGTACCCCGTCGATGGTCATGCGCTTGTCGGCGGCTTTCGCCATGTCGTAGACCGTCAGGGCGGCCACCGTCGCCGCCGTCAGCGCCTCCATCTCGACGCCCGTTTGGGCCGTGGTCGTTGCCGACGTGCGGATGACCAACCGCCCGTCGCCGAACTCGAAGTCCACGGACACGTCGGCCAGCGGCAGCGAATGGCACAGGGGGATCAGCTCGTCGGTGCGCTTGGCGGCGAGGATGCCCGCCACCCGCGCCACGCCCAGGGTATCCCCCTTCGCCAGCGCGTTCCTCTGGATCAGCGCCAGCGTCTCGGCCCGCATCGTCACGACCGCCTGCGCCGTCGCCACGCGGCACGTCGCCGCCTTGCCCGATACGTCCACCATCCGCGCCTTGCCCTGCTCGTCAACGTGCGTGAGTTCGGTCATGGTTCCAGCTCATTCAGCACCAGCACGTTAAGTTCCGCCACGCGGCGGAAATCGCCGCCATTGTTGGTCAGGAATGCCTCGCATCCCGTTTCAAGTGCAGTCGCGGCCTGCATCGCGTCAGGCACTTTCAAGTTATACAGGGCGCGTACCTCAGCGGCGCGCTCGGCGATGGCCGCACTAATGGGGACCGTGTGCATATTGCGGCTTCGGAGCAGTAGATCGCGGAACCGTTGTCGTAGAAGGAGATCACCCGTGCGGAGCGGGATAACCAATGTCTCAGTCAATGACACGGCTGACGTGTGGCCGGTCACTTGGCCCGCGGCGATCTGACGAAACACGTCTGACACAAGGCCATCAAAACTCGGATTGGCCTGAACAAAGTAGATGATGCAGTCGGTGTCGATACCCAATCGGCTCACTTCTGCGAGCGCAGTGTGCAACTTGATCCGCGTCATCGCTGCCACTCATCTCTCAGATCAGCGAGATACTTCTGCACGTCCAGGTTCTTCAACGCCTCGCGTCCGACGCCGTGGAAGTCCATGACATCGAACCGCCGCTCGCCGTCTACGACGGGGGTGGCGCTCTCGACTTCCCGGGTCGCCGCGCCAAGACCCTCTATCTCCATGATGCTACGCTTCGGCCATGCATCGGTCTCTTCCGTTTCGAGTAGCCTCTCCACGGCGATACGCGCCAATGCTGGGCTTGATAGCCCGCGCCGCTCGGCCCTTTCGCGCAGGCGCTGCTCCATCTCAGGCGTCAATTCGATTTCTAGGATGCTCATCCCACCATTCCCCTTTCGCCGCGCACAGCGGCACCCTCACGGTTTGCTCGTGTACCAGAGGCGCTCGCCTATTATACCCCTCTGCCCTTCTCAAAGACGCCCCCTGTCGGCTTGACACGGATAGTAGACATCTGCTACAATCGGGTTCGGTGTTAGTAGAAGGGAGTCTACATTTGTGGCTGTCGGGTGGCTGTTTCTGGACATGAACTCGTTTTTCGCCTCCGTCGAGCAGCAGGAGCACCCCGCGCTGCGCGGCAAGCCGGTCGCGGTCGTGCCGGTTCTGGCCGACACGACCTGCTGCATCGCCGCGTCGTATGAGGCCAAGGCCTGTGGGGTGAAGACGGGGACGCCCGTGAGCGAGGCGCGGCGGCTCTGCCCGAACCTGCGGATCGTCGAGGCGAAGCACGGCCCCTATCGTGAGTATCACGCGCGGATCGTCGCGGCCGTCGAAGGGTGCCTGCCCGTTTCGGAAGTGTGGTCCGTGGACGAGATGGTGTGCCGGCTGTGGGCCAACGAGCGGCGGCTGTCCGACGCCCTGCGGCTCGGCGAGCACGTCAAGGCGCGCATCAAGGCTGAAGTCGGCGAGTGCCTGCACTGCTCGGTCGGGCTGGGGCCGAACCCGTTCCTCGCCAAAATCGCCGCGGAGATGCAGAAGCCGAACGGCCTGGTTTCGCTGGACGAGGACGACCTGCCGCACAAGCTCACGCGCCTGGCCCTGACGGACTTCCCCGGCATCAACCGGCGCATGGAGGCGCGGTTCCAGGCCGTAGGCGTCTGGACGACGGCGCAGATGTACGGTCTGACATTGGCGCAGATGCGGACAGTCTGGGGCGGCGTCGTGGGCGAGCGCTGGTGGCACCAACTGCGCGGGCACGACGTCTCAGCCCTACCGACCCCGCGCCGGTCGGTCGGCCACTCGCACGTTCTGCCGCCCGAGCTTCGCACACCTGCGGGCGCGGGTGCGGTCGTCCGCAGGCTGCTGGAAAAGGCCGCCGAGCGGATGCGGTTCCTGGGCTTCCAGGCGCGCGGCCTGGCCGTCCATGCGAGGGCCGAAGACGGGCAAACCTGGGGCACCAAGGCGCGGCTGGGTTCCTGCGCCGACACGTGGACGCTGATGGATGCCCTGGGCGCATTATGGGAACATCCGTTCCTATCTGTCCGACAGGTCGGCGTCGTGCTGTACGACCTGGTGCTCGACGCCCATGTCACGCCCCCGCTGCCGTTCGAGAATCAGGCCGACCGGCTGGGGGCATCCCGCGCCGTGGACGCGCTCAACCGCCGCTTCGGGCGCGGCGCGGTCTCGATGGCCTGCGTCGTGCCGGTCCGCCATACGGCGGAAGACAAGATCGCCTTCGGCAAGGTGGAAGAAATGGGTTAGGAAAGGTGGACTAAGACGCCGCCCGCGCCCGCAGGCGCAGCAGGCTCAAGCCCAGCCCGATGTAGAGCGTCCCCGTTGCCCACTTCAGCGCGCGCCCGAACCGGGCGCTTCGGCGCAGCCAGCCGCTCAGGGACGCGCTGAAAGCCGCCACGCACAGGAACCAGGCCGTGTCCATGCCGACGAACAGCAGGCCCAGGAACAGGAACGGCAGCGGGCTGTGCGCCTGCCCCGGCGCGACGAACTGCGGCAGGATGGCAAGGAAGAACAGGGACACTTTGGGGTTGAGTATCTGCGTCACCAGGCCCTGCCGGAAGGCCGGCCCCCGCCCGCGTGGGGCCGCGTCATCGGATACCTCCCCCGGCGACGCTTTGGCGCGCAGCGTCTGCATCCCCAGATAGATCAGATACGCCGCGCCCGCGTACTTGATCGCCCCGAACGCCGCCTGCGAGGCCGCAAGCAAGGCGGACAGCCCGAAGGCGACGGCGGCGACGTGGCAGAGTGAGCCGGCGGCGATGCCCAGCACCGACAGGACGCCCGCCGCCCGCCCCTGCGAGACGCTGCGCCCGACGATGTAAAGGGTGCTGGGGCCGGGGATCAGGCTGAGGGTGATCGCTGACAGCAGAAACAGCGGCAGGTGGTGTGTCCCGAACATGGCACGATTTTACCCGGCGGATGGCCGCTTCTGGGTACATACGCCTTATCATGCTGTTTCTCGGCCTGGACCTGGCGTGGGGTGCCAAAAACACGAGCGGCGGCTGCGCCCTGCGCTGGATGGGGGACGGGCCGGCGACCGTAGCCGGGCACGAGGACGTCCTGGGGGACGATGACGACATCCTGGCGTGGGTCGAGCATTGGGACAGCATCGCGGGCGGCGGGGGACTGCTGCTGGGCGTGGACGCGCCCCTGCTGGTCCCGAACTGGGCCGGCAAGCGGCCCTGCGAGGCCGAGATCGGGCGGCGCTTCGCCCGGTTTCAGGCCGGGGCGCACCCCGCCAACCGGACGCTGTTCAGGGACGACGTGCGCGGGGAGCGCCTGGCGGCGCGGCTAGCCGAGTCAGGCATCGCGCACGACCCCTACCTGGACGTGCCGTGTATGGAAGGGGTTCGGCGGGTGATGGAGGTCTTCCCGCACCCCGCCCACGTCGTCCTGTTCGGTCTCAGTAAGACGCTCAAATACAAGGCCAAGACGGGGCGCGACTACCCGAGCCGCTGGGCCGCCATGAACGACTACAGCCGGCTGCTGCGCGGCCTGATGGCGCACGACCCGCCGCTGGGTCTCGATGCCGCCTGGCCGCCCGCCGACGTGTCGGGGCAGATCGCCGGGACGCTCAAGCGGACCGAGGACGGCATGGACGCCCTGACGTGCGCCTATATCACCCTCTGGTACTGGTGGCACGGGGCGGCGGGGGCCGAGGTCATCGGCGACACGACGGCGGGCTATATCGTCGTTCCCCGGCAGCCGGGGTAAAATCAAAGCATGAAGCCACCGCTCCCCAGTCTGCACACCCCGCGGCTCGCGCTGCGCCCGATGGTCGCGGCGGACACCGAAAGCGTCTGCCGGATGATCGACATCTCGCGCAAGTCGTTCTCCCACTGGTTCAACTGGACCGGGGCCAGTACGCCTGCCGCCGTGCGCGAGTATTTGCAGCAGGCCGAGCAGGCGATGGCCGTGGGAACCGCCTGGCACTACGTTCTCCTGTACGGGCTGGAGCTTGTCGGGCGCGTCGGGCTGACCGAGTGGGACGCGGTCAACGGCAGTGCCGAACTGGGCTACATGCTCCGCACCGACTTCGAGGGCGACGGCCTGATGAGCGAGGCGGCCCACGCCCTGCTGATTCATGCCTTCGCGGCGGGTGGACTGCACCGTGTCGTCGCCTACGCCGATGTCGAGAACGAGGCCAGCCGGCACGTGCTGGCCCACCTGGGCTTCAAGCACGAGGGGACGATGCGCCACATGCTGCGCCACCCCGAGCGCGGCTGGCGCGACCACCACGCCTACGGCCTGCTGGAAGGGGAGCTGGAGGGGGAGCCGCGCGGATGATTCGGCCCCAAAAATGGCGGCCACGGACATCAGGCCGATCAGGGCCTGGATGGAGTCGCTTGGCCTCATGGGCCGCCGACACCTACCGGAGTGCGGGCGCGACGCGGGTGCCGATCAGCTCGATGGACCGCAGGAGCTTGGCCTGGGGCAGGGCCGCGTTGTCCATCTGGAAGGTCACGCGGGAGATGCCACCCAGGGCCTCGCCGTGCCGGGCGATCTTCGCGGCCACCTCCTCGGGGCCGCCGACCAGCAGCGCGCCCTGCGGGCCGAGGAGGGCGTTGAAACGGGCGCGCGTCACCGGCGGCCACCCGCGCTCCCTGCCGATCTCGGTGAAGGTGCGGGCGTAGCCGGGGAAGTAGTCGTCAACGGCCTCTTCCGCGGTCTCCGCCACATACCCGAGCGAGTGCAGGCCGACTTTGAGCTGATCGGGCGCGTGTCCCGCCCGCTGTCCGGCCTCGCGGTAGAGATCGACCAAGGGGCGGAAGCGGTGCGTCTCGCCGCCGATGATGGCGACCATCAGCGGCAGGCCGAGCGCGCCCGCGCGGGCGAACGACGCGGGCGTCCCGCCCACCCCGACCCAGACCGGCAGCGGGTTCTGCATCGGGCGGGGGTAAATGCCCTGGCCGGTCAGGGCGGCCCGGTGCCGGCCAGACCAGTGGACGTGCTCATTGTCACGGATGCGGAGGAGCAGGCCGAGCTTCTCTTCAAAGAGCGTGTCGTAGTCTTCGAGCCGCAGGCCGAACAAGGGGAAGGACTCGGTGAACGAGCCGCGCCCGGCGACGATCTCCGCGCGGCCCTGCGAGATCAAGTCGAGGGTAGCGAAGTTCTGGAAGACGCGCACGGGGTCGGCGGCGCTCAGCACCGTCACGGCGCTGGTCAGCCGGATGCGCCGGGTGCGCGCCGCCGCCGCGGCGAGGATGACGGCGGGGGCCGAGTCGAGGAACTCCGGGCGGTGGTGTTCCCCGACCCCGAACACGTCCAAGCCCACCTGGTCGGCGCGCTCGATCCGCTCGATCAGGCGGCGCATCGACTCCGCCGCGCTGACGGGGGCACCCTCGCCGTCGTCCAAAAGCACCGCCGCGAAGCTGTCGATACCGACTTCCATTTGAGCCTCCCCCCTCCGCGCCGCAGGCGCGGCTTCGGCCCGAAGACTGAGAGCGCCAGGCCAAGCAGGTCGTGTGCCGGGCGCGATGCCGAATTGTACCCCCGCACGAGTCATTCCACGGGGCTACAGCGTCTCGCCGATGCCGGTGTCGAGCGCCTGCCCGTACTGGCCCGTGGCGAAGGGGACGAAGGCGGGGAAGGCTTTCAGCCGGAAGTTCAGCGTGAAGGTCGAGCCGGGGCGCAGGCCGTTCGGCGTGTCCTGGTACGTGAGCGACGCCTCGTAGTCGTGCCACGAGCGGGTCAGGGCCAGGCCCTTGTAGTCGAAGCGGCTGGTGACGCCGTTGTAGCCGCCGATGGCCCGGACGCGGTAGCCGGCGTCTTCCGAGAGGTCGCGGAAGAAGGGCAGGTTGACGTCGCCGTTGATGGTCGTGTACCGGTGTAACCTAGGATCGAAGCGGCCCGCGAGGTCCAGGGAAAGCTGGTTCGAGCCGCGCACACGCAGCGAGTTGGTCAGGTCCACCAGGCGGCTGAAGTTGAGGTCGTAGGAGGCCGTCGTGCGGAAGCGGATCGCATCAATCGGGACATACAGCGCCTGGGCCGAGACGGTCTGGAAGGGCGTGGCGCGCTGGCCGAACTGGCTGTTCTCGCGGCTGAAGTCGTAGCCGGTCCCGACCGTCAGGCGCAGCTTGTTCGACTGCTGCAAGGCCAGGTTCAGGCCCGCCAGATTGGTGCTGCCGGCGTAGTCGAACTGGAACGGCGTGTAGCCGTAGGGCCGCAGGTAGGTGTAGGTGGCCCCGAACGTGGACTTGCCGCCGATCCGCAGGCGGTAGGCGGTGCGCCCGTTGAGGACGTACTGGGCCGTGTTGTCGCCATACACGCCCTGCTGGAACGAGCCGCCGTAGTCCAGATCGCTGCGGCCGCTGATCTTCCGGGTGGTCGTGCCCAGGTCCAGGTTGAAGCGGGCGCGCTGGCTTTTGGTCTGCGAGGCCGGCTCGCTGAACGCGCCCAGGGACAGGTCCATCAGCGTTGCCTGGGGCAGGAAGCGGCGCAGGAACGACGCGCGCAGGGCGTCGGTGGCGACCCGGAACTCGGGCAGGCGCTCCAGGCCGCCGAAGAACTGGGACGACCCGCCGCTGCTCGAAAGCTGCGTGAACTTGGTCGCCAGCAGCTCCAGGTCCACGAGCCGTCCCGCGCTGCGGTAGTCCAGGTTCGAGTCCAGCTCCTGCCGGTTGTCCCCGCCCAGCCCGCTGAAGCCGGGCGTGTTGAACTGGGAGAAGTCGAAGCGCGTTTCGAGGCTGGACGTGCCCGAGGGCCGGTAGGTCTGGTCCAGTGACGACGTCAGGGTCTGCGAGCGGCCCAGGCCGAACGAGTTCTGGGTCAGCGTTGAGAGCAGAGACGACGTGAGCGGGCCGACGTCGCGCGTGAGGCTCAGGCTGGTGTTTTGGGACTGAGACTTGGTCAGGCCGGCGAAGTAGGAGTTCTGCTGGTACTGGGTGCTGAGGCCGACGTTGACCGTGCCCAGCCGCTGGGTGTGGTTGAGGCTGCCGTTGAGGTCATCCACGCTCCGGCTGCGGTCGTAGAGGTTGTAGAGCGTGAACAGGCCGCTGCCGCGCGTGGGGCGCTCGGCCGACCCGTAGGTCTGGTCGAAGCCTAGCCCGGTGCCCTTCTTCTGGAACTCGTCGATCCGCAGGATGCCCGGCAGGCTGGCCGCCAGCGCGTAGCCCAGGGCGAACTTGATGTAATAGCCCTCGTCGGGCGTCTGCCCCACCTCGGGGAACAATGTCTGCCGCTGGAGCCGCTGGTCCAGCGGGAAGAAGACGTAGGGGATCGTGAAAATCCGCTGGTTCTTGCGGTAGAAAGAGACGTTGCGCCCGACCAGCCGCTTCCCCGGAATGATGTACGCCTCGCGGGCCGTGAACGAGTAGTGCGGGTCCAAAAAGTCGCAGGTCGTGAAGTGCCCGCCGCGCGCATCGATGAGGCCGGGCCGCCCGCGCACGACGCCGCCGTAGACGTAGATCGGCAGGATCAGCCCGATCTGTGTTGGCGTCTGCTCCGGCGTGATGACCGACCGCGCGCCGGTCAGCGTGTACGTGCCGCGCCGCAGGTTGATGTTCAGCTTCCCCTCCGGCCCGGCGTCCACGGTCTGCCCGTTCGGCGCGACCAAGTGGACGTGGCCCGTGAACGTCGCCAGCCCCCGGTCCGTATCCACGTCCACGCGGTCGCCGGTCAGCACGTAGCCCTTGTAGCGAACCCGGACGTGGCCGCGCCCGGTCCACAGATTCGGCGTGGTCTGCTCGAACGTGTCGGCGTTGTCCAGCACGACCGACTGGCTCGGGTCGGCACCGGGGTTGCCCGCGAACGCGGGGTTGTCCCCAGACCCCGGCAGCGGCGTCTCGGTGGGCGTCGGCGAGGGCGGCTCAGAGGTTGGCGTCAGGACGGAGTCCGGCAGGGGCCGCGCCATGCCGCTTGCGGGCGAGGCCGAGGACGACACGGGCACCGGCGGCGCTGCGGCGGGGCCGGCGGGGGCAGTGACGACAGGCGGCAGCGGGGACGGCGTGGTCGGGCCGGGCTGAGCGGGCACGGAGACGGGAGCCGGGGCGGGCGCAGCGGCGGGGACGGGCACGGCAGCGGGGGCAGGCGTCACTTGTGCCCGCCCCCCGCGCGCCTGGGCGAGGAGCAGGCCGCAGGCCAACAGGGAAAGACGGACGAGGCGCATGGTGTATTATAACACGGGATTGGGGCGTGAGACCGGCGGCGTGTCAGGCGGGGCTGTTTTCGGGCGGGGCAGAACGCGCGCGGCGATCACCACGGCGACGACGTCCAGGAAGGACGCCAGGAAGAAAGAAACGCCGGGGATCTGGATCGGTGCCCCGGCGCGGGTGAAGTAGGAGAACAGCATCGTCGTGACGACAGGCCCGGCGATGCCGGTCAGGCTGGCGAGGCTGGTCAGCGCCCCTTGCAGCGCCCCCTGGGCGTCGTCGCCGACTTGGCGCGAGAGAAGCCCCTGGGTCGCCTGCCCCGATAGGTAGCTCAAACCGCCCGCGAACATGATGACGTAGATCATCCAGGGCTTGTCGGCGAGGGCGTAGGCCAGGTACTCCGCCGCACCCACGGTCAGCCCGATCAGCACCGTCCGCCGCTCGCCGAGCTTGGGCAGCAGGACGCGGGCCAGGCCCACCTGGAAGATCAGCGCGACGACCCCAACCACGGCCAGCGACAGCCCGTTCTGGCGCGGCCCCCAGCCGAACCGCGACGTCATCAGCAAGACCCATGTCGATTGCAGCGCCTGGGCGGCCAGGTTCGAGGCAACCAGCGACCAGGCCATGCCCTTGACGACTGGGTAACGCCCTAACACCGTCAAGATGCCGACCGGGTTCGCCTCGCGCCACGCAAACGCCCGCCGGTTCTCCGGCTTGAGCGACTCGGGCAGGATCAGCGCACCGTAGAGCAGGTTGACGAAAGACAGTCCCGCCGCCGCCCAGAACGGGACGCGCGGCCCCAGGCTCCCCAGCAGGCCGCCCAGGGCCGGGCCGGCGATAAACCCGACGCCGAAGGCCGCCCCGATCAGCCCGAAGTTCTGCGCCCGCTTGTCGGGCGGGCTGACGTCGGCGATGTAGGCCGAGGCCGTGGTGAAGCTCGCGCCCGTGATGCCCGCGAGGACGCGCCCGATGTAGAGCCAGGTCAGCGTCGGAGCCATCGCCTGGATCACGTACTCCACGCCCGTCATGCCCAGGGCGACGAGCAGCACGGGCCGCCGCCCGAAGCGGTCCGAGAGCGCGCCCAGAACCGGCGCGAACCCGAACTGCATCAGCCCGTACAGCCCCAAGAGCAGCCCGTAGTCCCGCGCGCCCACGCTCAGACCGCGCCCGGACAGCGTGGCGACGAACTTGGGCAGGATCGGGATGATCAGCCCGACGCCCAGCACGTCGATCAGCAGCGTCACGAAAATAAAAGCCAGTCCGGGGGTGCGCTTCAAGCCACATCCTGCCAGTGCCGCGCGGCTACATAGCGTGACAGATGCCCGACGTTGGTTGTCGCAACCACCGCGTCCGCCGCATCCAGCAGAATCGTCTGCGCCGACAGGATCACGTCGCCGTCTATCTCCTTCGGGTCCGCTGTCGGCCTGCCCTGCTGCCGCGCCTGTCCCCACAGAGTAGCCGCCAAGCGCATGGCCTCGGTCGTGATCGGCAGATATTCAAGCAGCGTCGCCAGGCTATCCAGCCGCGCGAGGCTTGACACGGCGTTCAGCCGACTGAGTTCCCGGCGCACCTCGTAATCCACGATCTCCGGCAGGATGACGTGGATGTCTCGTTCGAGAAGATCGTCCTGCCATCGGCGGCAAGCATCCACCTCCGGTATACCTCTGCGCCGGGCGAGCAGCCCCACGGGGCCGCTGTCAAGAACGACTACTCTGTTCATGGGTAAATGACCCGGTTGGATGTATGGCTCTCGTTCATGGCCTCTTTGAACTCATCCAGTTCCACTTGACGACGTGCTATCTCCTCGGGATCGTCTGTCTTATCCTCTTCATCCCATTGTCTTAGCACTGCCAGAGCCGCCTGATTCTTCCTGTGCCGCTCCTCGGGGGACAAAAGCGGCGGCTGACGCTTGACCGTCTCCGCAATCAGCTTGCTGATGTATTCGTGCAAAGCCGCGCCCTCTGCGGCGGCCTCCTGTGGGGCTTCCGCCTCTGCCTCGGGTTGTATGTCAAACGTCGTGGTCATATTGGCGCTCCTTCTACAGATGCTTCCACGCCTCGTCTTCTTCCGGTTTCAGCCAGTCTTTAGCAAAGGATGCCTCGCTCAAAATCGCTCCTTCCATGCCTTCGGAAGCCAGAAACAGCGTTCTTTCGACCAGCTGACCTAGATACTCAGCAGCCGTGACACCTTGCGCGGCGGCCCGCCGTTCGGCTTCCGCCGCCACTTCAGGTTCCAGGCAAATAGTTATCGTCATCTTACTCACCAGACGGCGGCGGAGGCCAGGCACTGTCATTCGTGGGCTGTGCGTCTACTTGTAGTGGCCTGCGCCGACAATATGAGGCGAACAATCCTGTTGTCGCACCGACAAACGCGCCTAAAGCTGCTGCCCCCGAAACCACGGCGACCAGCAGTATCCACCAATCGGGGTCGCCCTCTGACCTGATGGACAATACCCGTACCAGTGCTGCCGCACCGGCTTACGCAAGCGCCGCGGGGAGCACAGAGGGTGACTTTATCCACTACTGCCCCACGTCGCCCTGGCCCGCGCCCGCGAAGAACGCTTCCACGTTCTCCGGCCTGAGCAATATCTCGCGGGGCTTGACGCCGTCCTGGCTGCCGACGATGCCCCGCGCCTCCATGATCTCTACTAAGCGGGCGGCGCGGGTGTAGCCGATCTTGAACTTGCGCTGGAGGCTCGACGTCGAGCACTGGCCCTGGACGATCAGCCAGCGGACGCACGGCTCGAACAGCTCGTCGGAGGAGCCGTCGTCGTAGTCGTCGCCGCCCGCCCCGGACGCGCTGGTCTCGGTGGGGATCATGGTGTAGCTGGCTTCCTCCTGGTCGCGCAGGTATCTTACTAAATCCTCGGTCTCGCGCTCGCCGACGTAGCAGCCCTGGACGCGGACGGGCTTGGCGGCATCAATCGGCATGAACAGCATGTCGCCGCGCCCGATCAGCCGATCCGCGCCGGGCATGTCGATGATCGTCCGGCTGTCCACCTGGGTCGCCACGGCGAAGGCGATGCGGCTCGATATGTTGGCCTTGATCGTGCCGGTGATGACATCCACCGAGGGCCGCTGGGTGGCGATGACCAGGTGGATGCCGGTCGCGCGGGCCAATTGTGCCAGGCGGCAGATGCTCGTCTCGACCTCGGGGCCTTGCTGCATCATCAGGTCGGCCAATTCGTCCACGACCACCACGATGAACGGCAGGCGCTCCTCAGGCGGGACCCGGCTGTTGAAGCCGTCGATGTTGCGCGTGCCGAGCCGGGCGAAGCGGTCGTAGCGCTCCTCCATCTCCTTGAGCACCGAGCGGAAGATGCCTGCGGCCTGCTTGACGTCTTTGATGACCGGCGCGAGCAGGTGCGGGATGCCGTCGTAGAGCGACAGCTCGACGCGCTTGGGGTCGATCATTACGAACTTGACCTCGCGCGGGGTGGCCCGGTAGAGGATCGACGAGATGATGGTGTTCAGGCAGACGCTCTTGCCGCTGTTGGTGCTGCCGCCGACCAAGAGGTGCGGCATCCGGGTCAGGTCCGCGTACTTGTAGACGCCCGCCACGTCCTTGCCCAGCGCGAACGTCAGCTTGGACGGGGCGGACATGAACTCGTTTGTCGCCAGACACTCGCGCAGGCTGACCATCTGGCAGACGTCGTTCGGGACCTCGATGCCGATGGCGGCCTTGCCGGGGATGGGGGCCTCGACGCGCACATCAATCGCCGCCAGCGACATGGCGAGGTTATCGGCCAGGGCGACGATCTTCTTGACCAAAATCCCCGGCTCAAGCTGGACCTCGTAGCGGGTGACGGTCGGCCCCATGGCGACCTGGGAGACGTTCGCGCCGATCTTGAAGTCGTTGAGCGTCTGCATCAGCACGGCCTGCTTCTCGCGGGCGGCGCTCTCGTGGTGAACGGGGGTGGGCGGGGACTCGTTCAGCAGCTCCAGCGGCGGCAGGACGAACGTTTTCTTGGTGCCGTCGTCGCCGAGCGACTCGGGGATGACGAGCGGCCCTTCCGGCGCGGGGGGCGGGGCCATCTGGACGACAGGCAGGGTGATGGGTGGGGGCGCAGAACCCACCCCGTCTATGCCCCGGAGGGCATTACTTTGTATCTGCTGAGGCTCGCCACCCCTCCCTGTTAGGGTGGGGGAGGAACCCACCTCCTTGCTTCGTAACAAGTTACTTCGCAGGGGTCCTCCCGATGTGGGAGGACGAGGAGTTTCAGAAGGGGCATACGCCTCAACCTCCTTCCCCTCCCGCATCGGGAGGGGCGGCGAGCCTAAGCGAGGCGGGGTGGGTTCCTCTTCCCGCCGCACCTGCGTCTTTGCCTGAGTTCTCTCGCGCAAAGCCGCCGCACCGTCCCGCGCGGCTTGTGCGCCCGAACGGGCGGCCTCGGCCCCGGCCCGTGCGCCGCGCGCGACCGGGCGGGCGGCCCTTTTTCCGCCCTCAACGGCGTGGTCAAAGAGGTGCAGCAGGCGCATGTCCGTGGCCCACACCAAGGCTCCCAGGGACAGCACGAAGAGCAGGATGTGGCTGGACACGTCGCCGACCATGCGCCGTAGGCCCGCTGAGACGAGTGCGCCGACCAGCCCGCCGCCGCCGGCCAGGTCGTCGAAGGGGGCCGCCCCTGTCGTGTGCGCGAGCTGCCGCCAGGCAATGCCCAACACGAACAGCAGGGCCGCGCCGCCGGCGAAGTTGGCGCGGGTGTGCTGCGCGCGGCCCTGGATCAGCATCCCGCCGATGGCACAAAGGAGGACCGGGAAGGCCCAGGCCCCGGCGCCGACCAGGAAGCGCAGACCCCGGACCAGGGCGTCGCCGAGCAGGCCCGCGTGGTGGCCGCGCCCCAGCACGAGGCTGACCAGCAGGATCAGCCCCAGCGCGACCAGGGCCAGGCCGCCCAGGTCGTGCGCGAAGCGGTCGTTGTTGCGCGGCGGGCGGGCGGGGCGTGTCGGCGCGGCGGGACGGGGCTGGCGCGCGCCGGGCCGGCCTGCGGCGGGCTTGCTCGGGGGCGATTTGACGGCCATACATCTGTTCTCCTGTCTGCTATTATAGTCCCGGTAAACTGCCTTCGTCAAGTGAATGGACTTGACCCTCTCAATCATGGAAGGAGCAACCCCGCCCATGTACCTCGGTCTCGATGTCCAAGCCGACGTCAGCAGCTACACCCTTCTCTCCCGCGATCGCGCCGAAAAGCCCAGCAACGGCAGAGTCAACCTCGACGGCTTCCCCAAGCTGCTCCAAGACAGCCAGCCGCGCTTCCTCGCCTGCGAGTTCACCGGACGCCTGGCCGTCCCCTATGCGCGCATCGCCAAAGCCCACGGCGTACAAGTGTTCTACCTCGATACGGTCAGCCGCGCCGCCTATACCCGCATCTTCGGCCAGACCAGCAAGACCGACAAGCAGGATGCTAAAACCATCGCCGCCGTGTTCCGGCGCTGGGCCGAACACGAAAGCGAGTACCAGATGAAGCCGCACCTCTTTCTCGACGCTGAAATGGTCGAGGATGCTTGGCTCCTCCGCGCCATGCTCGCCGAAGTCAAGAAGATCCGCAGCTTCCAAGTGTCCTGCCAGCTCAAAGCGCAGATCGCGGAGCGCACCCAGCTCCCCGATATCGCGGCGCGCTGGACGCGGATCGGCGATGCCCTGCCCGTCAAAGAAGCCGACGGCGAAGTGGCGGCCTATGCCCGAACACACTTTGACGCCGAAATGAAGCTGCTCCAAACAATCCCCGGCGTCGGCGAGGTGCTTGCGCCCTGGCTGATCGCCACGCTTCACCCGACCGACCGTTTTGAAACCTACCCCAAAGCAAAACGCTACATCGGCATGAACCCGCGCCAGAATGACAGTGGTGCCAAACAGGGGAAGCAGCGCGTGAGCCGGACCGGAAGCGCGCCCCTGCGCGGACTGCTTTACATTGCCGCGATCAGCACGATCCCACGCGACAGCCGCTTTTCCGACCTCTACAAGCGCAAGATCGCAACGGGAACACCCGGCAAAAAGGCCATTGTCGCCGTCGCCGAAAGCCTCTTCTGCGTCGCCTACCACATCCTCAAAAGCGGCCAGCCCTACCATGATCCCGCCCGGCCGACCGCGCCGCCGCCCGAGCTCCGTCCAGGTCACCTGGTCACCCAGGCCGAGGCCGCCCGCGCCCTGGGCATCAGCCGCCAAGCCGTTGCCCAGCAGATCCAGAAAGGCAAGCTGCGCGCCGAAGAGTGGAACGGCCGGCAGCACGTCGTCGCCAAATATCTGGAAATCGCCCTCGCTGCCAAGACCGGGGAAGGGGAAGAAGAAGGGGGAGAAGCATGAAAATCAAGTGCCCCAGGTGCGGGTTCTCAGGAACCTTCGGCGCGACCATGCCCACCGACGCACAGCGCGCGGCGGGCATCAAGAGCCAGGCTGTTGACCTGCTCGACAGCCCTGGCCACGTCGAGAACGAGGTCGGCGAGCTTGCCATCTGTTCCCACTGCGGCGCGCCGCTGGTGTTCGCCGGGTGGGTGGAGATCGTGCCCGACCTGCTGATGAACCTTTCGCCGGAAGCCCGGAAGATCATCCGCGAGGGCCAAGAAGCGGTGCACCGCATGAAGCAGGACCGGAGGCAGAAGCCATGAACAGCAGTGAACCGTTCACCGAGCACCTACAAACACTCATCGCGCCGGGGTGCATGGTGCGCGTCAGCTTCAGCCAGACACCCACGCGCGAAGGCCTGGAGCGCCTAGTGCAGTTCGTGGAGCTGGTCAAGGAAGCCTGGACGCCCGAGCCGAAGCCAACCCACAAGCCAGAGGAGGTGCGGGAATGAGCCAAACGACAGAGCTAGGCTTGCACCTACGCTTATCGCTGACGGTGCCGGCAACGGTCGCCAGGCCGCTCCCGACCGAGATGGAGGTCATCGTAAATCTGCCATCCATCACGACGGCCGCACACATGGACCAGGTCCTTGGCAGCATCGGCAAGCTGCTGGACGGGTACGCCCAGGCCATCGCGGAGCATCACAAGCAGGCCATCGCGGAGCATCACAAGGCGGGCCTATCACCAAGCCAAGAGCCAGGCACGTAGGCTGGGGCATCGAGGAGGGGGGGCACCTGGGGTTCGGCGTCGCTGAGGACAGCTTTGGCCTGTCCGGTTCCTCCCCCCCGTCGCCCAGGGGCAAGCTCTCGGGCGTCACCGGCCCCCCCCTCCGTTGCGGTGTCGCGCCCCGCCCTCCCTCGCTTCTCCTCCCTGCCGTCGAGCCGTCAGGGGACGCCCAGGAACCACCCCCAGCCACACCAGAGCGGGGGGCCGGGCCAGCCCGCACCCGCTGATCAGCGGCCCGCGCGGGCGGCGGAGGCAGGAAGAAGATGCCCCGAAGATGCCCCGAACATGCCCAAACGGTGCCTGATCTGCCGGCAGCACATCGCCAGCGACAACGACAAGACATGGCCCGAACGCGCCTACAGCGAGAACACCTGGGGCGCGCACGTGGACTACATCCATCACGCCTGCCGACCGCCCGCGCCGACCAAACCCGAGCCGGCCCCAACGCTGAAAGCCGTCCCAGCAGCCCCAGGAGACACGCACAGCGCGCCGAGCGACTTCCTGGACCAATATCTGACACTCCCCGACGCCGCCAAGCTGCTGGGCGTCAGCACCGCCACCCTACGCCGTCGCATCAAAACGCGAACCCTGGCCGCCTACCGACTCGCCGGCGGGCAGACCATCCTCGTCCAGCGCGCCGCCCTGCTCGACCTCCTGGAACCGCTCTAGCAGCGCCCCCAAAAGCTCCGCCTGCGCCTCGACCAAGTGCTGCACCACCGCCACCGTCTCCGCCCCGGTCACCGCCCCGCCGGGGAACAGCATCATCCGCTTGATCTCCCCGCGCCGACCCGATCGGCAGTTGTCCGCGTACAGCGACAGCACGAACACGCCCTCACGCGACACCACTTCCAGAGCCATACAGCCTCCCCATCGGCCAGAAGTCAGACCCAGCGGCGGCCTGCTTGACTCCCATTGTACAGCAAATCAGAACCATTGCACAGCAAATCAGAGCAATGAGCAGCCCTGCAAGCCACCCAAACAGCCCCCCCCTGCAAATCTCATGCCAGCAGGTGTGTGAGCATGATATTTGTGTGCTCAGAGCACAGATCAGGAAGGGGGAAGAAGATGACGAAGGAGCAGTGGATCTCGCTGTTCTCGCTTGTCGCCGCTCTGCTAATGGCTTGGCTCAACACCAAAGCCACGCCCAAGAAATGAGGATGCCATGACCGCTCAGATGAAGCCCAAGACGATGCCGAAGACGGCCACGACCAAGCCCAAGCGCAAGCCGACCACCCGGCGCAAGCCGACCACACGCAAGCCGACCACCCGGCGCAAGCCGACCACACGCAAGCCGACCACCCGGCGCAAGCCGACCACACGCAAGCCGACCACCCGGCGCAAGCCGACCACACGCAAGCCGACGACGAAGCGCAAGACACGGTCCAGCACCAAGATCAAGGCCAAGATCAAGGCCAAGATCAAGGCCAAGTAGGAGCCGGGGTGGGGCTGATCCGGCACCGCTGGTCGGGTCAGCCCTGCCCTGCGCCCCCCCGAACTCGCTCGCGCGCAGAGCCGCGCCAGGCTCAAACACAGGGGGGCTTGGTCAGGCCCGCCCCGCCCGCCCCCAGCGGCACCGTCGGCGCAGGGCCAGAGGATGGCAAGCCGGCCGGGACAAGCAGAAGGGCCGGGGCTGACGCCCCGGCCCTCCCACCGCCACCAGCGGCATGACACTAGTCCCGAAATCCTAAGCCGCCAAGCAACTGGCCGCCCGGACAAATATAAGCAAGTCGTACCCGCTGAGTGACTACCAGAGCCACCGCGCAATAGCCGATGAACACTAAGACAGCAAGCCGCCCCGTGCAACTAATAGCAAACGCTCAAACTCTGGCAACCCCATCATAGCACAGCAAACCAAACCTGTCAAGCAATCTGCTTGACACCACTTGACATTGCCTATAGCCGATAAGCGAGTCGGAGGCAAGGAGCGGCCAGTAGGCGGACGGGCGAGGAGCGTGCGAGAGGGTTTTCAACCCCTTGTCCGGGTACTATAGCCCCGTGATGCCAAACCGTCTGTTGCCGCCGCTGCTCGTCGCCGCCGCTGCCATGCTCTGGGGGAGCGATCTGCTGCTGCGGGCGCGGGTCGTTCAGGCAGGCTGGTCGGCGGCGGACATCGTGCTGACCGAACACGTGATTCTGACGCTCGCGCTGGGCGTCCCGCTGTGGCGCGGGCGCGGCCTGCTGGCCCGGCTCTCGCAGCGTGAGTGGGGGCTGCTGGCTTTTGTCGGCGTCGGCGGGTCGGCCCTGGCGACCTGGATGTACACCGAGGCGTTCACGCTGGATTATTCGCGGGCGCTGACGGTCGTGCTGCTGCAAAAGACGCAGCCGATCTTCGCACTGGTCCTGGCCGGGTGGGTGCTGCGCGAGCGGCGCGCGACCATGTTCTGGGCCTGGTGCGCGCTGGCCCTGACGGGGGCGCTGATGCTGGTCGTTGCCGACCCCGACTTCCACCGGGGGTTGCTGTCGCGGGTGCGGGTGGAGCAGGCATTGTTGGCCCTGGCCGCCTCGGGCCTGTGGGGGGCGGCGACCGTGGCAGGTCGGCCGCTGTCCGTCCGCCTGCCGCCGACGCTGCTGGCCGGGGCGCGGTTCGCCCTGGCCCTGCCCGTGCTGGCCCTGTTCGCACTCTTTGGGCCGCCGCCTCTGGCCGCGCGGACGCCGGAGATTCTGGGGACGGTGGCGCTGATCGCCCTGGTGCCGGGACTGCTGGGCATGAGCCTCTACTACTACGGCCTGCGCGGGACCTCGGCGTCGGCGGCGACATTGGCGGAGCTGTGCTACCCGCTGACGTCGCTGCTGATCGGCGTCGCCCTGCTGCACACGCCGATGACGCCGGGGCAGTGGGCGGGCCTGGCACTCTTGGCGCTGGCCGTCGCCGGCCTGGGGCGGCGGCCCGGCGTGGCCGTGGCGCGGGGGGAGCCGCATGAGCTTTCCGCCGCCGTTTCCTGAGCCATCGCGCCCGCCGGGCTGCTGGACGCTGGCCTCGTACAACGTCAGAGACCTGTTCGGGACTGTCCCCGGCGCAGGCGGCGATGACGACCGGCGGCCCACGGAAAACCAGCTTCGGAACAAGATGACCCGTTTGGGGCGCGCGCTGAACGTGCTGGACGCCGACGTCATCGGACTGATGGAAGTGGAGACGCTGGGCGTCTTGGAGCGCCTGCGCGAGTCGGTGTCAGGCCTGGGCTACCGCGAGGCGATCTTGGTCGAGGGGAACGACCCGGAGCGCGGCATCGACGTCGCGCTCCTATCCCGCTTCCCCATCACTCAGATCGTGTCCCACGCGGGAGAAACGTACAGCGACGCAGGGGGGCAGGTGCGGCGCGTGTTCTCGCGCGACTGCCTGGAGTGCCACGTCGCGCTGCCGGGTGGGGAAACTCTCGTCGTTCTGGTGAACCACTTCAAGTCCAAGCGCGGCGGCGAGTGGGAGACACAGCCTTTACGAACCATCCAGGCCGTGCGTGTCCGGGCCATCGCGGACAGCCTGCGCGAGCGGTTCCCGCTGCTGGCGGTCGTCGGGGACCTGAACGACACGCCCGACTCGCCCGCGCTCGTGCCGCTGCTGGGCGACGGCGTTTGGGCCGACCTGGCGGCGCGGGACGTGCCGGAAGCCCACCGCTACTCGTTCGTCCACGCCGGGCGACCCGAGCGGATCGACTACGTGCTGGCCTCGCCCCCGCTGGCGGCCCGCTTTATCGGCGGGTCGCTGCTGATCCCGCACGACGTCTGGGCCAAGCGGGCGTCGGACCACGCACCCCTGCGGGCGACGTTCGGGGCCGCCCCCGCGCCGCCCCTCGCGCCCTACTCTGAGAGCCTGACCGTGGCCTACGACCGCACATACCCGGCCTGCCAGCCCCGGCGCGGGCCGGCGCGGATCAACGCGGCCCGGTTCTTCGCGCACGACCTGGCCCAACTGGCGGGGCAGGTGGTCATCGCGACGGGGCCGGTGGCGCGGGCCGAGGCGACGCGCGGGACCGGCGTCGTGCGGCTGTTCTTGGGCCACGCCGACCCGGCGCGGGCGTTCCGAGTGACGCTGCTGCCGGACGCTTTGGAGGCGTTCGCCCGCGCGGGCATCGCGGACCCCGCCGGGTACTATCTGCACGGCATGGCACAGGCGGTCGGGGAACTGGGTTTTTATCAAGGGCACCCCGAGATCGTCCCGGCGCGACCCGCTCAGTTCCGCAAGATCAGATGACGAGCACTACAGATTAGGAGACAAACAATGGCGACGGAATATAGCTACGACATCGTCTCGAAGGCCGACCCGCAGGAGGTCAAGAACGCGCTGGGGCAGGCGCAGCGGGAGATCGAGACCCGATTCGACTTCCGGGGCAGCATCAGCAAGATCGAGCACGACGACAAGGACAAGCTGACGCTGCACTCGGACGACGAGGCGCGGCTGACCGCCCTGGTCGAGGTGCTGCGCTCCAAGCTGATCAAGCGCGGCGTGGACGTCAAGTTCTTGGACTACGGCAAGGTCGAGGCGGCCAGCAAGGGCACGGTCCGGCAGGAGATCACCATTAAGAACGGCCTGCCGACCGAGACGGCCAAGAAGATCGTGAAGCTGATCAAGGACAAGGGGCTGAAGGTGACGGCCCAGATTCAGGACCAGCAGGTGCGGGTGACGGGCAAAAGCAAAGACGACCTCCAGGAGGCGATGACGACCTTGAAGGCCGCCGAGCTGGACGCGCCCTTGCAGTTCACCAACTACCGCTAGAGCCGCCTCTGAGAGCCGCTTTTTGGACCCCTTCAAGATCATCGGTGGCCTGCTGGTCGCGCTGGGCTTCCTATTCCGGGCGATCAGCCTGGCCTACTTCAAGCAGCGGGCCAAGGCCATGCCGGACACCGAAAGCGCGCGCCGCCGGTTCGCAGGCCGCAAGCAGCGGGCGCTGTGGATCGACACTGGCTTCATCGCTGCGGGCTTCTACTTGCTGCTGACACACTGATTTCTACGGGTACGCCCGGAGCAGGGCGGCGGCGGACCGGGCTTCCTGGGGGTCGCCGAGCGTGAGCGCCTTGTGCCAGGCGCGGTGGGCCTCGTCGCGGCTGCCGGCCAGGTAGAGCGAGGTGCCGAGGCTGGTGTAGGCGGCGGCGTAGCCGGGGCGCAGGCGGATGGCCGCGTGGTATTCGCGGACGGCATCGCCCGCCTGCCCCAGGTCGTCGAGGGCCACGCCCAGCCGGAAGTGCGCCTGGGCATCGGCGGGGTTCGCGGCCAGCGCCTGCCGGAACGCGGCGACGGCGGGCCGGACGTTCCCTTGATCGTAGAGCCGTCTGCCGGCGCGCAGGAAGCTTGTTGTCTGCCCTCTCGGGGCGGCCTGCGGGGCGGTCGCGGGGTGTGAGCGCGGTGCGGCGGCGAGACGTGCTGCCTTGACTCTTGCCGGACGGTTCACGCTTGCGACCTGTGCCGTGTGCGCTTGCCGCCTGGCGGCGTCCTGTGACGCTTGCGCCATCTGGGCGGCTTGCGCCATTCTCTGCTCCCGCACGGCCTGGGCGGCGCGGGCGAGCCGGTCGGCCTCCGCAAGACGCGCCAGGCGTCCTGCCTGGGCGGCGCTGGCCGCCAGCTTCGCCTGGTCGGCGGCTTTCGTCCGCGCGGCGGGGGCGGCTGCCTTGGCCTGCACCCCGTTCTGCTTTCTCAAATCCTGCGTCAGGTATTTGCGGGCGACGGCCAGGGCGGGCGAGAGCTTGAGCGCGGCCCGGTACTCGGCGACGGCATCCGCCGTCTTCCCCTGCGCGTCCAGCGCCAGGCCCAGGTTGTAGTGCGCCAGCGCGAAGGCGGGCCTCAGCCGCAGGGCCTCCCGATACTCCCGCGCGGCCTCTGGGTGCTTGCCCTGCACGTCCAGCACGTTGCCCAAGGCGTTGTGGGCGTCGGCGTTGGCCGGGTCCAGCCGGATCGCTTCTTTGTACTCGTTGCTGGCCGCGTCGTGCTGGCCGGCGTCATCCAGCGCGTTCGCGAGCGAGTAGTGGACGGGGGCGTAGTCGGGCCGCAGCTTGATGGCGGCGCGATATTCGGCGACGGCGTCGTCGCGGCGGCCTTGCTTTTCCAGAAGCCGCCCCAGCATGTAGTGGGCCTGGACGAACGCGGGCCGCAGCCTCAGCGCCTGCCCCAGTTCCGAAGACGCTTCCGCCGTCCGCCCCTGCCGGTCCAGGGCGATGCCCAGGTTGTAGTGGGCGTCGGGGTTGTCCGGGCGCAGGCGGACGGTCTCGCGGAACTCGGCCAGCGCCTGCGCGTGCTTGCCTTGAATCTCGGACACGATCCCCAGGGCGTTGTGGGCATCGGGGTAATCGGGCCGCATCCGAATCGCCGCGCGGAAGGCAGCGGCGGCGACGTCGTACCGCCCCTTCCCGAAGGCGGCGACGCCCGCCCGGAACTGTGCCATCGCCGGGTCTGGGGCGACGGGCGGCGCGGCGACGGGTGGCGCGGGGGCAACGCCGGTCTGGGCCGGGGCCGGGATGAGGAGCAGAGAGGCCGCAAGGGAGGCGGCGGCGAGCGAGAGCGTCTTGGGCAGTGGGCTGGGCATGAAAATCGCCTTTCGGGAAGGGCAGGTGCGAGGGCGCTGTGTGGCCCTCGGACCATGCCCTGAAGGGCACGGCTGGGCCGAACGGAACCCGCTTCGGGGCTAGAGACAAGCCGCCGAAGACCATCTTTAGCCGCGAAGCGGGTTCTGTCTGTGAAGCGGGTTCTGTCTGCAAAGCCTGTCGAGGCAGCGGCAGGGATAACTATGTGGCGTAGTTGGCGACCCAGGGCGCTTTTTCCTGCGTGGGGTCAAGGGGCGCGGCTTGCCTTTTTTTCGCGTCAGCCTGTATAATAAGCGCGATGACACAGACACAAGGTAGTGATCCGGCGAGCGGCGAATGGCTGACAGAGGGGCGGCGTGTGCTGGACGAGGCGGCGCGCGCCCTGGACCGCCTGAGCGTGCGGCTGGATGGAGATGCCTGGGGGGTCGCGGTCCGGCTGATCTTGGAGACGCACGGGCGGGTCGTCGTCACCGGCATGGGCAAGAGCGGCAAGGTGGCCGAGAAGCTGACCGGGACGCTGGCCTCGACCGGGACGCCCGCCCTGTTCCTGCACCCCGCCGAGGGAGTCCACGGCGATCTGGGGATGCTCCAGCCGGGCGACGTCGTCGTGGCCTTCTCCTACAGCGGCGAGACCGACGAGATGCGGGCGATCCTGCCCGCCGTCCGGCAGATGGCGACGCCGCTGATCGCGCTGACGGGCCGCGCCGACTCGACACTGGGCCGAGCCGCCGCGGTCGTCCTGGATGTCTCGGTCGAGCGCGAGGCCTGTCCGATCCTGCTGGCCCCGACGACCAGCACGACGGCGATGATGGCGATGGGAGACGCCCTGGCCGTGGCCGTGATGGGTGCGCGCCGGTTCACGCCGGACCAGTACGCGCGGCTGCACCCGGCGGGGACATTAGGGCGGCGGCTGACCCTGCGCGTGGCCGACGTCATGCGGACCGGCGACGCGGTCGCGCTCGTCCCCCAATCTTCCACGGTTTTAGAGGCCATGTTCGCCATCACCCAGGCCCACGCCGGGGCGGCCATCGTGACCGACCCCGAGGGCCGCGTCGCGGGCCTGATCACCGACGGCGACATCCGCCGCCACCTGCTGGACGACCCCGCCTTGCTGTCCCGCCCCGCGTCGGCGGCGATGACTCCCGATCCGGGCACCGTCACGGCGGGCCTGCTGGCGACCGAGGGCCTGGGCCGATTGGATGACTTCCACCCCCTGCCCGGCCAGCGCGCCGGCGACGCGCCGGTGGTGGACGCCGACGGGCGGCCCGTGGGCATGTTGACGCTCAAAGATCTGGTGAAAGCGGGAATCGTGTAGACCATGCCTGACGTGTGGCCGCCGAAGAATCAGCCGAAGATCGAGCCGTCCCCGCTTACCACCCGGAGAAAGAACGGAGTGGACGCTTTAGTGTTTTCGGGAATCGCCGTTGTCTGTTGCCGGCTTGGTATCTTCCAGCGAGACAGGCTTGCGGCATGACGCTCCTGATATTTGGGCCGATTGGCTTCGTCTATAGTGTGTTGAGCTGGAAGGCGCGTCTGGGGAAGATCGCTCTGGGCCTCAGCCTCAGTATGGTTTTACTCATCGCGTTTGTGAAGCTGATTGTGTCCACATAAGTGATGCAGAACGTTAAACTCGTAGCCCTGGATGTGGATGGGACGCTGACGGATGGGACGCTGCTGTTCGGCGAGGACGGTGCGCGGCTGAAGGCCTTCCACGTCGCCGACGGGCTGGGCATCGTGATGGCGCGTGCGGCGGGCCTGCGCGTCGCCGTCATCTCGGGCCGGTCGAGCCGGGCGGTCGAGGCGCGCATGGCCGAACTCCAAGTCATCGACGTGGTGCAGGACTGCGGCGACAAAGCAGCCGCCCTGCGCGCGTTGTTGAAGAAGTACGACTTGCGCCTCGACCAAGCCGCGTTCGTCGGCGACGACATCAACGACCTGCCCGCGTTCGACGCGGTGGGGGTCAAGATCGCCGTTGCAAACGCCGCCGAGCACCTGAAGGCGCGGGCGGACTGGGTGACGCCGCGCGCGGGCGGGCAGGGGGCCGTGCGGGACGCGATTGAGGAGATATTATGCCGACAGGGGCGGCTGGATGCAGCCGTCGCCGCCTACCTGGCGCGGACGGGGCCTGAGAAGGACCCTGACAGGGCAGGGGCGGCGAGGCAGTAGGCGTTTCGCGGAGGTCCTGGGGCTGAACCACCCGGAACCACTGACGCACTGCCGACGCAGGACTTACGAAGGCTCTAATGACGACGCTGCACCTGCTGCACACCAACGATTTCCACGGCAAGCTGACGGCAGGACAGGCCGAGACGCTGCGGCGCGCGAAGGCCGCCCGCCCCGACTCGCTGCTGCTGGACGCCGGGGACGCCGTCTCGGCGGGCAACGTCGGGGTGCGCCTGGGCGGCGAGCCGATCCTGGCGCTGATGGCCGGCGCGGGCTGCGACGCCATGACCCTGGGCAACCGGGAGTTCCACGTCGCCGGCAACGCCTTGCGCCTGAAGATCGGCGGGGCGGGCTTCCCGCTGCTGTGCGCCAACCTGCGCTGGCGCGAGGACCGGGGCGAGCCTCTGCCGACCCAAGCCTCCTGGGAGACAACGTTGCCGAATGGGCTGCGGGTGGGCGTCTTCGGGCTGACCGTGCCGATGGTGACGCGCCGGATGCTGGCCCGCTGGGTCAGCGCCTTCGTGTTTGAAGATCCGCTGGAAGAAGCCCGTCGGCAGGTCGCGCTCCTGCGGCCCCATGTGGATGCCCTGGTCGCGCTGACGCACATTGGGTCGCGGCAAGACGAGCGCCTGGCCCTCGCCTGCCCCGACATCGACGTGATCGTCGGCGGACACACCCACGACGCAGTGAACGCGCCGAAAATGGCCGGGGGCGTCGCCATCGTGCAGGCGGGGTCGCACGGGAGATTTTACGGCGAGACCGAGCTGACCTGGGACGCGCCGGGCGAGCGCCCGCACGTCACGGGCCGGCTCGTCCCGCTTGAAGAGACGCCGCCCACCATAGCGCCTTCTACAGCCGGGGACGGCGCGTGAGAGACCTGCTTTTGTTCCTGCTGACGGCCTGGGCGGCGACGGCGTCGGGCCGGGCTGCGCTGCGCTGTCTGCGCCTGCCCGGCGATATGACCCTCTTGGAGCGAAACCTGTTCGGGCTGGCCCTGGGCCTGGGCCTGCTGGGGGCCGAGATGCTGGCCCTGGGGCTGGCGCGCGGCCTTTACCGGCCTGCCGGATTCGCCGCCGTGGCGCTGCTGCTGGCGGCCGGGCTGGGGCAGCATGGCCTCATGGCCGCCGAAGCCCGAGACTGGGTAGGCCGCGTCCGCTTGACGGGGCGGGGGGCTGCGCTGGCGGCGGCATTCGGAGCGTTCGCGCTGGTCCCGCTCGTCGGCTGCTTCGCGCCTCCGACCCTGCTGGAATGGGACAGCCTGGCGTATCATCTGGCTGACCCCAAGCTGTACCTGCAAGCGCACCGCATTTACTACCTCCCCTGGGAAGATCACTCCAATTTCGGGTTCACGGCCGAGATGTGGTACCTCTACGGCCTGCTGCTCGACGGCCCAGGGGGCGGCGGTCTGGGCGGGGTTCCCCTCGCGAAGCTGTTCCATTGGGCCTGCGGGGCCGGAACGTGTCTCTCGGTCTACGCGCTGGGGGCGCGGTTCCTGGCACCTGCGGCGGGCAAGGCCGGTGCCCTGCTGTTTGCGTCCACGCCGCTGGTGTTTTGGGAAGCAGGAACGGCGTATGTGGACCTCGCGACGGGATTTTTTACAACGCTGACGCTGCTGGCGCTGGGGCAGGGAGTCGCTCGGCGGGATGAGCGCTGGCTGCGCCTCGGGGCGGTGCTGATGGGTCTGACGCTGACTACCAAAGCGACGGCACTGGGTACGCTGAGCCTTTTATGCGTGGGGCTGCTGCTGTGGCGTCTGCGCGTCCTGAAACAAGCGCCGCTGGCCGCGATCCGATCCACGCTGCCGTGGACTCTGACGGCTCTAGCGGTCGGCTCGCCCTGGTTCATCAAATCCGCCGTGCTGACGGGAAATCCTGTTTATCCGTTCTTTTATGGCGTCTTCGGCGGACGCGGCTGGGACCAGGCGGCGGCGGACTTTTACACGAACTGGAACGCGGGTTTCGGCATGGGGCACGGCCTCAGCGACGTCGCGCTGGCCCCGTGGAACCTCGTCATGTTCCTCTTGCCGGGCCACCCGACGGCGTATCCGAAGCCGTTCAACGACTACCAGACCGAGTTCGGGTCGCTCAGCCCGGTGCTGCTGGCCGCGCTCTTCTTCCCGGCGTTCGCGCGGGGCGCCTCGGGTGCGGCCAGAATCCTCGCCGCATTCGCGCTGGGGGCAGTGCTGCTCTGGGTGGCGACGATGCAGTACGTCCGCTACTTGCTGCCGGCTCTGCCAGCTCTGTGCCTGCTGTCCGGTTACGTTCTGACCCAGACGGTGCGTGGGCGGTGCAAGTCCGGGTACGCGCTGGCCGCCCTCGGCGTCTGTTCGCTGGCATTCTCGCTGCTCCTCGCGGGCCTGCTCGTACGTCAAGAAGCCCCAGTCGTCTTCGGGCGGGTGCCGCGCGACCGGTACATCGCGCGCGGGTTCGGGCCGTACCCGGCGATGCAGTTCATCAACACGCGGCTGCCTGCCGACGCGAAGGTCGTCTTTTACGGCAGCCCGCTCGGCTTCTACTGTGACCGGCCCTACGTCTGGGGCGATGCGATGCACGGGACGTACATCCCGTACGACTCGTTCCACAACGCGGAGGATCTGCGGGCCTATCTGCACAAACTCGGCGTGACGCACGTCTTGATTTGGGAGCGCTATTTCCCGCCGGCTCCCCAGGCCGACTCGTACCCCGGCTGGGTGTATCAACTGACGGCGGGGGCGGGGCCGCCTGTGTTTTCCGCACGCGGAGTGGGCGTCTGGGCTGTGCCGGCTTTACCAGGAGCGGGTATACTGGGCGCATCGGCCCATTCGTCTAGCCCGGCCCAGGACGCCGCGCTTCTCGGCGCGGAGACCGGCGGTTCAAATCCCCGATGGGCTACGAGATTGACGAAAAACCCTGAATCGGTTATAATGGCGAAGGGCGTTTCGGACGCCCCCACGTCAGGGCACCCCCACCGATGCGCCGAACCAAAATCGTCTGTACCATCGGGCCGGCCACGCGCGGCCCCGAAGCCCTGCGGCTCCTGCTCGCGGCGGGGATGAACGTCGCGCGGCTGAACTTCTCCCATGGCTCCCACGAGCAGCACGCCGAGGTCATCGGCCACCTCCGCCGCCTGGCCTTGGAGATGGACCTGCCTCTGGCCCTGCTGCAAGACCTGTCCGGCCCCAAGGTGCGCGTCGGCACTATTGAGGGCGAGGGCGTGGCTCTGCGGCCCGGCGCGGCGCTGACGCTGACGCAGGAGGACGTGCCGGGCGACGAACACCAGGTCAACCTGCCCGTCCCTGAGATATTCGAGTCGGTCAGCGTGGGCACCCATCTGATGCTCGACGACGGCCTCCTGGAGCTGCGCGTGACGGCCAAGCGGTCGAGCGCGCTGGTCTGTGAGGTGGTCGTGGGCGGCCTGCTGACGTCGCACAAGGGCGTCAACGTGCCGGGCGTCACGCTGCCTATTGCCGCCGTCACGGATAAGGACCTGGAAGACCTCCGATTCGGCATCGCGCAGCGCGTGGACTACGTGGCCGCGTCGTTCGTGCGGTCGGCCTCCGACGTCGCCGTGCTGCGGGGCGTCTGCGAGGCGGCGCGGGCCAAGATACCACTGATCGCCAAGATCGAGAAGCACGAGGCCATCTCCAACATCGACTCGATCATGGAGGCCGTGGACGGCATCATGGTGGCGCGGGGGGATTTAGGCGTCGAGGTGCCCATCGACGAGGTGCCGATCATCCAGAAGATGCTGATCCACAAGGCCAACCGGGCGGGCAAGCCCGTGATCACGGCCACGCAGATGCTGGACTCGATGATCCGCAACCCGCGCCCGACGCGGGCCGAGGTCACGGACGTCGCCAACGCCATCTTCGACGGGACCGACGCCGTGATGCTCTCGGGCGAGACCGCGGTGGGGGCCTACCCGTTCGAGACGGTCCGCATGATGGCGAAGATCGCCGCCCACACCGAGTCGTCCGGCGAATACACCAAAATGATGGGCGAGAAGATGAAGCTGGACACGGGCAAGTCCATCACCGGGGCCATCGGGCAGGCGACCTGTGACATCGCCCGCGACCTGGACTGCGCGGCCATCCTGACGGCCTCGGCGACGGGACGGACGGCCCGCGTCGTGTCCCGCTACCGCCCCCACGCCCCGATCGTCTGCGCGACCAACCGGCCCGAGACCTTCAACCGCCTCGCCCTGGTTTGGGGCGTCCATCCCGTCCTGGTGGACATCGCCGCCGACTCGGACAGCATGATGCAGTCTTGCCTCGACGCGGCGGGACGGACCGGGCTGGTCAAGAACGACGACGTGGTGGTACTGACCGGCGGCGTCCCCGTGGGCCGGCCCGGCAGCACGAACTTCCTGAAGATACACCGAATCGGCCAGCCCCTGCGGCCCGAGTGACGAGTCCGAGACAAGCCCCCACCATGGCAGACGACACAGCGCGAGACGGACAGCGAGGGAACGGGCGGCGGGACGCGGCCTGGGAGGCGGACCTGCGCGCCCGGCGTCAGGCGCGGCGCAAGAAGTCCGGCCCGAGGGCAGGCTGGAAGCGGCCCCGCCGCATCCTGAGCCTGTGGGCGCGGCTGGCCCTGCTCGGGGCCGTCATCGTCGTGTCGGTGTTCATCGGCATCGGCATCGTCGCCAAGGCCATCCGGCCCTACCACGAGGCCCGTGCCCAAACCGACCAGCTCGCCCGGACCCGTCAGGCCAGCGCGGCCCTGCTAGCGGAGAACGCCGAGCTGACACGCCACATCGCCTATCTGAAGACGCCCCAGGGCGTCGCGTCCGAGGCACGTCGCATCGGCTACCTGCGCCCCGGCGAGCTGCCCATCGTCGTAACCGGCCTGGACGAGCGCGCCATTGCGCCCGTGCCCCCGGCCCCCGTGCCGGCCCCCGCGGCCCCGGAGACGGGCGGCGCGGCCCGCCGGTTCTGGCGGCACCTGACAGGACACTAAGAGATAGCGTTCGCTTCCATTGCCCGCTAGAAGATTAGTGCTGGACACAACAAGCCGAAAAGGATTAGCAGTGCCGGATGAGGTCGTAACAATAAGTCGGAAGCGCGGCATTCATGCCCGTTTTAAGAGTTTTGCTGAAGCGCGTACTGTTGTTCATGCTCTTAGATTGCCAAACGGCGTTGAGTACCAGAGATGGGCAAGAGGAGGCGATGGTCGAGAAGATATACCTGTCAACCCGCATCTGGTTTACCGTGATTGCGGGTGGCAGGGGTGGGCGGACTGGCTTGGGCAATCGTACCGATCTTCAAAGAAACCGTTCGTTCCTTATGAAACTGCACAAGTGTTCGTTCATGCTCTCAATCTCCCTACCAAAGAGGCTTTCGATCAGTGGATCGCCAGCAACGAGCGCGCCGCGCAGATACCCGCTTGCCCACATCTAACCTACAAAAACTCTGGCTGGCATGACTGGCAAGACTTTTTGGGATGCAAGGGACGTAAACGTGGACGCGGGCGTCACCACTTTTTGCCTTTCCAAGAGGCTAGAGCATGGGTACATGCACAACATTTTACTACTACCTCGGCCTGGCACCGAATGCGGGCGGATGGCTTGCTTCCCCACAACATTCCCACTTCCCCAAATCTTGCTTACGATAAATCAGGCTGGGTCAGTTGGCAAGATTGGGTAGGGTGTCTACCACGACAGGAACGATGGCGAGCCTTCGAGGAGGCGCGCGAATTCGCACGTTCTCTTAACTTCAAGGATGCCCCGACCTACAAGAAGTGGGCGATGACTTCAGAACGCCCTCTAGACGTTCCTGCCGCGCCCCATTATGTCTACCGCAATCGTGGCTGGACAGATTGGTATGACTGGCTTGGACATTCTAACACTCAGACGACCCGCCAATACTTGTCATTTGATGAGGCTCGCGCCTTCATGCACGAACAGAGCTTGGTCGGGTCTTTAGACTGGGATGAGTGGTGCCGAAATAGACTTCGGCCTAACAGTATTCACTCTAACCCAGCCGTGTTTTATCGCCATCAGGGTTGGCAGGGCTGGCAAGATTTTCTCGGGTCTGCGGAACAGCCCCGCAGGGGCCGACCGAAGCAGGGCCATTGGCGTCCCTTCCAAGAAGCGAGACATCTTGCTCATTCTCTCAGATTGTGGGGCATTCGGGCATGGGATGAATGGTGTACAACCTCCGCGCGGCCTCACGATGTCCCAGAGCATCCGGACCGGGTCTACAAAAACGAGGGTTGGGCAGGATGGCGCGATTTCTTAGGTAAGATATCGTTAGAGGAAAATGCAGCGAGTCCTAACTCTGTGCCTCCGAGCCGAAAGTGGCGACCTTTCGGAGATGCGAGGGATTACGTCAGGGGTTTAGAACTCACGAGTGCTGAACACTGGAAGCAGTGGGCCGACGGCCCGGATAAGCCTAGTGACATCCCAAAAACGCCGAGCTACGCTTATCGTGAGCAGGGTTGGGTCGGTCTATCAGATTGGTTGGGCCTGGAGCTACAAGTAGGAAGACCAAGAGGGGCACATCTCCGCCCCCATACCGATAATCAGCAACTTCTGCTAGACGATTTATTCTGATCAGTAAAACTGGTCCAATGTTGTCGCTGTCGGCTGTTGATGGCACACGCTTATCACGGTAGGGAGCGACCGCCCGGTGGCAACAACCTGTATGAAGGCACTGTATCAATGGCAAAAGAAATCATCGTCAACGTGGACCACCGCGAGACGCGCATCGCCGTCCTGCTGGACAAACAACTCACTGAGCTGCACGTCGAGCGCGAACAGCGCGTCGTCGGCAACCTGTACAAAGCGAAGGTGGACAACGTCCTGCCCGGCATGGACGCGGCGTTCGTCGAGATCGGCCTGGAGCGTAACGCCTTCCTCTATGTCGCCGACATCCTGCCCGAGGAGGACGAGGACGGCGGGCCGCGCCGCAACCGGCGCGACCTGCACATCACCGACCTGGTGCGGCGCAACGACCAGATTTTAGTCCAGGTCGTCAAAGGCCCGCGCAGCACCAAAGGCTCGCGCGTCTCGTCGCGCGTCTCGCTTCCGGGCCGCTTCTTGGTCCTGATGCCGGACGCCAACAATTTAGGCGTCTCGCGCAAGATCGAGGAGGGCAAGGAGCGTGACCGACTCAAGAAAATCGTGCAGAAGTTCCGCCAGCCCGGAACCGGCGTCATCGTCCGCACCGAGTCCGAGGGCCGGAGCGCGAGCGAGTTGCGCCAGGACTACCTGATGCTGGTCGAAACGTGGAAGGGCATCCAGGCCAAGGCCAAAGTGACCCAGGCCCCCGCTCTGATTCATCAGGACATGGGGCTGGTCCTTAAAATACTCCGGGACGCCTTCGGGTCCGACGTCAGCCGCCTGGTCATGGACTCGCCCACCGACTTCGCGCAGGCGCACGAGATCATCGCGCGCCTGTCGCCCGACTTGCAGGACCGCATCGAGCTGTACGACGGCGAGAAGCCGATCTTCGAGCACTTCAAGATCGAGCAGGACGTCCAGCGGCTCTTGCAGCGCAAAGTCCCGCTGCCCTCGGGCGGTTCGCTGGTCATCGACCAGACCGAGGCGCTGGTCTCGATTGACGTCAACTCGGGCAAGTTCACCGGCACCGTCGGCCTGTCCGACACGATCCTCAAGACGAACTTAGAAGCCACCGAGGAGATCGCCCGGCAGCTCCGCCTGCGCGACCTGGGCGGCATGATCGTGCTGGACTTCATCGACATGGACAGCGCGCGCGACAAAAAGGCCGTCATGGACGCCTTCGTCAAGGCGCTCAAAGACGACCGCTCGCGCACCAAGATCTCCAGCATTTCGGCCCTGGGCCTGATCGAGATGACGCGCAAGCGGACCGGGGAGACCGTGGACACGGCCATGACCGAGGTCTGCCCTTACTGTCACGGTTTGGGGCGCATCGACTCGGCCGAGACCGTCTCGCTCGCCATCGAGCGCGAGCTGCGGCGTCTGGCCGCGACGACCCCACATGAGGCGTTCGTCGTCACGGCTCACCCGGACGTCTGCGCCCACCTGATCGGGACGCAGGGCGAGGACATCGAGGCCCTGGAGCGCGACCTGCGCCGCTCGATCTACGTCCGCGCGGTCCCGTCGTGGCACCACATCGGCAAGTACGACATCGACCAGGGTGGCCTGCAAAAGTTTGAGGGGCCGCTCTCGGGGCCGCGCCGCGGCCAGATCGTCGAGGTGCAGGTGATGCGCGACGACCCGCACGGCGATCACGCCTCGGCGGCGACCGCCTACCTGCTGCCCCAGCGCGCCTTGCAGGTCGAGATCGCAGGCGGCGCGCGCTTCGCGGGCCAGACCATCAAAGTCCGCCTGGCCGACGTGCGCCGCTCGGTCGCCCTCGCCGAGACGCTGACGAAGGGTGGGGATCGGGATGGGGGCGGGCGCGAGAACGGGAGTAGGGAGAGGTCCGGGGCGTAGTCGCCGATCCCCGTGACGACGTTTCGGCCTGGAAAGCCCGCTTCTGGGAAGAGGCGGGCTTTTCTTTTGCGCCGGTCAAACCCCGGCACTTCCAGTGCCGGGCATCTTACGGGGGCCTATCCGGTCTCACCCGAACAGCCGTGTTCCCCGCCCATGCGCGGCCTCTAAACGGCCTAAGAACTCGTCGCGGGGTATTTCGCGCGCTCCCAATGCTTCCATGTGCGGGGTCATCACCTGAGTGTCCAGCCAGGTCGCGCCGCGCACCTTCAGGTGGTCTATCAGGAAAAGCAGCGACAGCTTGGAGGCGTTGGGCCGGACGTGGAACATGCTTTCGCCGCAGAAGACGCCGCCGACGGCGACGCCGTACAGCCCGCCGGTGAGGTTGCCATCGGCGTCCCAGGCCTCGACGCTGTGGGCGTGGCCCGCCTGATGGAAGGTGACATACGCGCGGCGCAGGGCGGGCGTGATCCACGTTCCTTCCTGGTCGGGGCGCGGGGAGGCCTGGCAGGCGTCGATCACCGACAGAAACGCGCGGTCTAGGGTGAACGTGAGCGGCGAGCGTCGGCGCAGGCGGGCCAAACGCTCGGGGACGTGCAGGCGGTCGAAGTCCAGCACGGCCCGCTGGCGCGGGCAGAACCAGAGCAGGGGGTAGCCCTCGATGGGCCAGGGGAAAATGCCCTGCGCGTAGGCGGCTCGCAGTGTCGCGGTCGTCAGATCGTCACCGACGCCGACGATGTCGGAGTCACCGGCCTGACGGGGCGGAACGAAATGAGGCATGAGCGGCGATGTCCTGATAGGGTAAACTGCGGACATGATACCCACCGCTCTGCCGCCGACAACACCTGTGCCGACGCGACCGGCACTCCAAACGCTGCTGCTGGCCTGTGCGCTGACGGTCGGCCTGTGGTTCGTCCCCGTCGCCTCGCTGGCGCTGTACCCGCTGCGGCTCTTCGTGACCCTGATCCACGAGGGCAGCCACGCACTGGCGGCGACCCTGACGGGCGGCGTGGCGGAGCAAATCGTGGTCCTGCCGGACGCCTCGGGTTACACGCTCACGGCGGGCGGCTGGGAGGGCGTGGTCGTCATGGCGGGCTACATCGGGGCGACGTCCTACGGGGCGCTGATGCTCGCCCTGGCCCGGCGGCCCGGTTCAGCGCGTCTGATTCTAGGTGGGTCGGGGATTCTCGTCGCGCTGCTGGATCTGCTGCTCGTGCGGAACCCGTTCGGGCTGGGGTGGGGGATCGCTATCGCCGCCCTGCTGCTGGCCGCGCGGCGGCTGTCCGGGCAGGCGGCAGAACTGACGGCGATGTTCCTGGGGGTGCAGTGTGTGGTCAACGCGCTGTTCGACCTGAAGACCCTGCTGGGGCTGTCGGCCTCCGCGGACGGGCCGGTTTCGGACGCCGTACTGATGTCGCATCTGATCCCGCTGCCGCCGCTCGTCTGGGCCGTCCTGTGGAGCGGCCTGTCGCTCGCCGTTTTGGTGGCTGCCCTGCGCCCCTACTGGCGGGGGGCGGCACGGCGCTGAGGGGCGCGGCAGGCACCGGGGCTGTGAAAAGCCCCCGCAGGGAAGCATCCTCGCGGGTGAAGACGGAAAAAGGCCCCCAAGCCTCCTCACCCGAAGGGTGCTGCTTTGCCGGGGCATTCCACTGCCCCGGCACTCGCCGTGTGTTCGCCCTATTTCATCCCGTTAACCACGCCCATCGCGTTCTTCTGGACGCTGGGCGGCAGCGGCGCGTAGTAGGCCGCGGCGGCGTCCTTTTGGCCGTCCGTCAGCGCCCACGTCAGGAACTTCTTCAGCTCCGGGTTCGAGGTCTGCGGGTACACCAGCAGGAACGTAAAGCCCGTGATGGGATAACCTTGCGGGTCGGTCGTGTTGGTGATGACCTTGCGGAAGTCTGCGGGCAGCGTCACGCCCTGGGCCGCCGCCGTCGCCGAGGCGACCGACGGGGCGATAAAGCTGCCCTTGGCGTTCTGCACGTCGGCAAAAGGAATGCTGTTCTTGACCGCATACGCCAGCTCGATGTAGCCGACGCCGCCGATGTTCTGCTTGAGGAGCTGTGCGACGCCGGCGTTGCCCTTGCCGCCCAGGCCATTCGGCCACTTGACCGACTTGCCCGCGCCGACGCTGGTCTTCCAGGCCGGGCTGATCTCGCTGAGGTAGGTCGTGAAGATGTTGGTCGTGCCGGACCCATCCGAGCGGTGGCAGGCGGTGATGTTGGTGCCCGGAAGTGCCTTGCCGGGGTTCAGGGCGGCGATGGCCGGGTCGTTCCACTTCGTGATCTGGCCCAAGAACATCTTGGAGATGACGTCGCCGTTAAGATGGACATCGGCGGGGACGCCGGGCGCGTTGTAGGCGACGCAGACCGCGCCCGCGACGGTGGGGATGTGCTGGATGCCCGGTGCGGCCTTCATCTCGGCGTCATTCATCGGCGCATCCGACGCGCCGAAATCGACCGCCTTGGCCGTAATGTTCTTGATGCCGCCGCCCGACCCGATGGGCTGGTAGTTGATCTGGACGCCGGTCTTGGTCTTGTATTCCTGGAACCACTGCTGGTACAGGGGAGCCGGGAACGTCGCGCCCGCGCCGTTCAGTCCGCCCCCGCCCGCCGAGGCCGTTTGGCCCGACCCGCCCGTGCCGGACGTGCTCTGGTCGGAACTTTGCTTGCCGCAGCCCGCCGCCAGGATCGTGCCCACCGCCACCGCCGCGACAACAAGCCGCGCCGCTGTGTTTGTTGGCTTCATGCTTCTCTCCTCCACGTCAAAAATAGTCGCCGTCGGGTGTCATTATGCCGGCGCAAGATTAAGAGAAGATTAAGAAGCAGGATCGGTGGCGTTTGGGGCATCGCATCATCAGGCGGCATACTGTTCCGTCTCGGGTTGGTCCGGCATGCGCCGGGCATTGCCGCCTGACAGCGTGGGCACCAGGGGCCTGGGCGGGGCGGGGACGCCTGCGCCGCCGGCCGGTCCCTCCGGCTCCGGGTCGTCGGGTTTATCCGCGGGCACAGCGGGCCTCTGTAACTCCTCTAGGTGCTGGGCGATGTCCTCAGGAGTCATGTGCTTTTTGAGCATATTCTTTTCCTCATGGTGCATGACCGGAAAGAGGCTGAGGCTAGACATCCTTGGAGGGGCCGCCGTTGTCGGGGAGAGACTGCGCGCCGCCGGCCACGCCCTCGACGCGGTAGACTTTGCCCTCGCGCACCATCAGGTAGACGGCGCGGACGGTGACGCCGTCTTTGCCGGTGACGGTGGCGGGGATGGCGAGATGGATGCCCTGGGCGTCGCACTGGGCGGGGCCGAACGTGACGCTCTTGTAATGGGCGAACTCGGGGTAGGCCCGCTGCATCATGGCCCGGAACGCCCCGGTGGAGGGGAAGCTGCCCTTTAGCCCGGCGCTCTGGTAAGTGATCGCCGTCCGGTAGTCATCACGCCCGAAGGCCTTGAGCTGAGTCTGGATCGAGTTGATAGCCGCGCTTCGCTCCGAGGCCTTGGCCGCGCGCGGGTGGGACGCGGCGGGGGACTGCGCCGATGCGGCGGGCAGGGACGTGAGGGCGGTCAGAATGGTGAGGGGGACAAGCAGGCGGCTCATGGGGCTTCTCTTTCTGCCGGGCACGATGTAGGGTTGATGATGCCTGGCTCTTACCCAGAAACTGCGGGGGACAACCGGCACGCCGTCCCATCCCGGCGGCTTTACACTTCGGCCCCGTTCTGCTATAATGACGGGGTGGGCTGGACTGGAACGGAGCGGGTGCAGGTGGCCGACGTGCGGCGCACGGGGGGGCTTGCCGCTCTGGAACCGGAGTGGCAGCGCCTGGCCGCCGTCTGCACCACCGCGACCGTGTTTCAGACCTTCGAGTGGAACGCCGCCTGGTGGCGGCATTTCGGGCGTCTGCCGGGGCGGCGGCTGCGCGTGGTGGTTTTCCGGGACGCTGACGGGGCGCTGGTCGGCCTGGCCCCGCTGATGACGTCGTTCTGGTACGCGACGCCGTTGCGCCGCCTGTCGTTCCTGGGCACCGGGACGTCGGACTACCTGGACGTGCTGGCCGCGCCGGGCTGGGAGGACGTGGTCGCCGAGGCTCTGTATGCCTACCTACAGCACGTCGGCGGCTGGCAGATCACCGACTTGCAGCAGCTCCGCGAGGGCGGGCTGCTGCGGGGCCGCCCGCCCGGCCCGGACCTGGGCCTGGATTGTCTGGACGCTGCGGGTGAGCCGTGCCCGTTCCTGGCCCTGCCGGCTGACTGGCCGATGCTCCTGCAAGGGTTGGGCAAGAAGACGCGGGCGAACGTCGGCTACTACGACCGCGGCCTGCACAAGGTGTACGAGGTCGAGATCGGCCCGGTCCGGGACGAGGCCGCTCTGGACGGGGAGCTGACGCGCCTGTTCGAGCTGCACCAGCGGCGCTGGAACCAGCGCTGGCTTCCGGGCGTATTCGGAGGAAGGCGCGTTCAGGCGTTCCACCGCGACGCCGCCCGGCGGCTGCTCCACCGGGGCTGGCTGCGGCTTTTTTCGCTGAAGCTCGATGGGCAGACGCAGGCCTCGCTCTACTGCTTCGCGTTCGGCGACCGGGTGTGTTACTACCAGGGCGGGTTCGAGCCGACGCTGGCGCGTCTCAGCCTGGGCACCGTCCTGACCGCGCGCGCGATGCAGGCGGCGGTGTTAGAAGGCCGGCAGGTGTTCGACTTTTTGCGCGGCGACGAGCCGTACAAGGCCAAGTGGACGCACTCGGCGCGGGTCAACGCCCGCCGCGTCCTCACACGCGCCGGGACGCCCTTCACCGCCCTGGCCCGCCGCGCCCAGGGATGGGAAGACGCGGTCGAGCGCCGCGGCAAGGCGTGGATGCGCCGCAAGGGCGGCTGACGCTTCCGACTCTCTCTGCACGACTGTCATCAAGAAAGACCCCGATGAACACCAACAACCGACGGACGCCCCGCTTTGCCCCCAAGCCCCTCCGGCTGACGCTGACGGCGGGGGCGGCCCTCGCCGCCGCGCTGGCCCTGACCGGATGCCAGAGCGGACAGATTCATAACAACATGATGAACTCGGCCCAGGAGAACGAGCTGGGGCGCGACTCGGCTTTGCAGATCGACTCGCAGGTGCGCTTCGTGATGGACGGCAAGGTCAACCGGCGCGTCTTGGACATCGCCACGCCCATCTTCGCCCAGGCGCAGAAGGACCGGCCCGATGTCTCGTTCCGTATCCGCGTGATCGACAGCCCGGAGATCAATGCCTTCTCGATCCCCGGCGGCTACGTCTATCTTTATCGCGGCCTGATGGATAAGATCGGTGACGACGACGATGCCCTGGCCTGCGTCATCGGCCACGAGTCCGCCCACGTCGTCCGCCGCCACGTCGTCAAGTCCATCGCCGACTCGGAGAATAAAGGCTTTCTCGTAGACCTCGCCTCCGTGCTGAGCCGCAGCAATGCCGTCAGCCAGGTCGGCGGGACCCTGTTCGAGCTGGACCAGCTCCACTACAGCCGCGAGGCGGAGTTTGAGGCGGACCGCTGGGGCGAGAAGTTCGCCTACAACGCCGGCTTTGACCCCAGCGGCATGATTCGCACCTTCCAGCTTCTGGAGGCCGAGGACAAGAAGTACAACCAGCCTGCCCCTTACTCCCAGGACCACCCGATCAACGAGAACCGCATCCTCCGCGCCGAGGCGCAGCTCCGCGAGCTGCGCGTCAACCACGGCGCGTACATCGAGGAGGGCTACAAAGTCGGGGACGACAAGATCGCCGCCCAGAAGAACGGGGTAGACTACCCGGCCCTTCTGCTCTCCACCCGGATGCCCTCGCCCGCCTCCATCATGGCGAAGGGGGGGGAGGACGTCCGCCCTGCCACCCCGCCCGCGCCGGCGGTCACGCCCAAGCCAGCTACGCAGCCCCAGCCAGTCGTACAGGCGCAGCCCGGCACGGGCACCAAACCTTGATGCGGACCGCCGTCACCCCGCACACCACGCCCCCCCCGCCGGGGGGCAGCGCCCCCCGCGTCGCCGCCATCATCCCGGCCTATAACGAGCAGGCCCGCATCGGAGTCGTCCTCCAGGCTCTGACGGCTTCGGGAGCGGTGGACGAGATCATCGTGGTGGACGACGGCTCGACTGACGGCACGGCGGAAGTCGCCCGGCGGGTCCCGTCCGTGCAGGTCGTCACCCTGCCGCAGAACGGGGGCAAAGGCGGGGCCATGCGCGAGGGGGCGACGCGCACCCAGGCGGACGTGCTGCTGTTCTTCGACGCCGACCTTATCGGCCTGACCCCGGCCCACGTCCGCGACCTGCTGGTGCCGGTGTGTCAGGGCGAGGCGACGATGGCGATGGGCATCTTTCGCGGCGGGCGCTTCTGGACGGACATGGCGCAGACCTTCGCGCCGGCCATCACGGGCCAGCGGGCGATCCGGCGTACCGTCTTTTTGCAGATCCCCGACCTGGAGAAGGTCGGCTACGGCATCGAGCTGGCGATCAACGACTTTGTCCACCGCCAGGGCCTGGTCCGCCGCGACGTCACCCTGCGCGGCGTGACGCACCCGATGAAAGAAGAAAAGCTCGGCTGGGCGCGCGGGGTCGCCTCGCGGGCGCGGATGTACGGCCAGATGCTCCGCTTCCGCCTGTCCCTGCGCCGGGAGCCGAAAAAGACGAAGCGCGGGTCAAAGGACGCGACAAGGAACGGCACTGAAAAGCGGGGGTGAGCACGGCTCCCCCCCGCTGTTGCTTGTTCCATAGCCCCGACGGGGGTTTTGTCTGTTCAGCCGCGCCCCCGAGACCGTCCTCACTGATTAAAGTCCAGCGTCTCCGGCCAGCGGTAATCGCTGTGGATGGGGATGCCCTTCTGCTTCGTCCCGTCGGCGTTGTAAACGATGCGGTTGAAGGTGCCGATGTAGTGCCGCTCGCCCAGGCGGCGGTGCGAGGCGACCAGCCGCACCCGGCGGCCCGGCACGGCCTTGCCGAACAGCGAGACGACGGCGTGGCTGCGGGTCGTCTTGTAGGAGATCAGCAGCGGCGTGTTCGTGTTGTTCTGGATTCGGAAGTCTTTCTCGCCGTGGTAGATCGTGGCGTCGCGGCCCGGATCGGCGTAGGGGACGGTGCGGACATGCGGGTGGCGCTCGACGATCTTGAGGTCGGCCAGCATGGAGGCGTTGAAGAGCGTCGTCGCCACCTGACACATCCCGCCGCCGCTCTGCATCTCCTCGCGCCCGTCGATGAAGACGGCGCTCTTGCCGTTGAATCCGTGCGCGGGGTCGCGCGGGCCGACCGTCTTGTCTACGGAGAAGATGGCGTGGGGCGGGACCACGGTTCCGTCGATGATTTCGATGGCGCGGCGGACCGTGAGCGTACGCCCCTCATTGCCGGGGTCGAAGCGGGTCACGAAGTAGCCGATGCGGGCGTTGATGCCCTTCAAATCGGCGGTCGTGACGTGGGCGGGCTTGAGCTTCACCGGCAGCACGATGTGGACCACGTCCGGCGTCGTTTCCAGCGTCTTCTGGATTTGGTCCACGGCGGCGTCGGTGTCCAAGACGGCCCCGTCGTAGCCGGGCACGATCCGGGCGGGCACCTGGTTCATGCCATCGTCACCCGCGCCGGCCTCGGCGACGACGGCGTGGGCGTTCCGGGGCGACCGGCGGATGTCCATTGCCAGCCCGTTCAGATAGTGGCGCAGCCGGGCGCGGTCCACATGGAACTTGACTTGTGCGATGGGGGTCGCGTCAGAACTGCCCTGAGCATAGGAAACACCGAGCTGGTGACGGCTGGCGTGGTATGTCCGCCGCCCGTCACCCAAGCGCAGCTTGCCGGCCATCCGGCCCGTCACCTGCGGCGCGCTGCGCGTGTGCGGCCTCGGCATGTGTGCGTGATGCGCGGGCGTCCCGGCTAGGACGGTGGGGGTGAGGGCGAGCAGCGAACCGGCGGCGGCGGCGCACAGTCGCAGGTGCCGGGGAAAGCGGTCCATAGAGAGAAAATCCTTTCATGCCCCTCTGGGGCACACGCGCGTCAATCTGCCGCTATTTTACCTGATGGCCCGGCCATTCGCAACGTGTCGTGAGAGTGTGAAGGGGAAGAAGACAGGCGCGTATGAAGAAAATCGAGGCGATCATCCGGCCCCTGCGCCTGGAGGCGGTCAAGAGCGCGCTGGCCGAGGCGGGCGTCGAGGGCATGACGGCCGGCGACGTGCGCGGGACGGGGCGGACGGGCGGCCCGCGCCCCGACGCCTTCCGGGGGGAACAGTACGTCATGCACCTGCCGCCCAAGGTCAAACTGGAGCTGACCGTGCGCGACTCGCACGTGGACGAGGTCATCGCCCTGATCCTAGAGCAAGCGCGGACCGGCGAGGAGGGCGACGGCAAGATCTTCGTCCTGCCGATGGCCGATGCCCGCCGCATCCGCACCGGCGAGACGGGAGATGAGGCGGTGTGAAGAACCCACCCGGCGGGCTGGCCCGCCGGGTAGGTTCTGAGACCGGGTCCCTACGCCTACTACGGGTTGTCCGGGACGGGCAGACGCAGCACCTGCACGATCTGCTTGGCGTCCTGGTAGACCTTCGCCCCCGCGCCGCTCGCCGACCGGCGCAGGTTGGGCGACTGCTCCCCGTGGTAGCGGACGAAGACGCGCACCGTGGGAGCCTCCATCTGCGTGTCGTCCGTGCCAAGTGGCTGGGAGGGCAACGCCCCGACCGGGCCGGCGGCGGCCAGATCGGCGAAGAACCGCCGCGCCACCGTCGGCGTCAGCGTCCCTCGTCGTCCGCCCGTCGTCCGCCCGCTCCGCAGCAGGATCACCGACGAGAGGTGCCCGTTCGCGCCGACGTACACGCGGTAGCCGGGCAGCGCCCCGCCGCCGCTGTTGAAGATGTAGGCGAAGTCCGACGGCGCGCGCTCCGTGCGCCGCGCCTTCGCGGTCGCCTGTGTGCCTATGGGGATGGCCGCCAGTGCGACCAGCGCCGCTACAGATATCTGGGTTCCTAGCTGCATCACGTCACCTCCGTCCGGCATTCTACCCCCACGCGGCTTTCCCCAGCACAGTATCGGAATTATTTATGGGAAACGCGAACGGGCGCGTGGAATAATCGCGGCGTGGCAATCCCGACACGGCAGGCACCAACACAGAGCGGCGGCGGCATCATGGGCTTCTTCCAGAAGGCCGCCCAGCAGTCCGACATCGGCATGGCGGTCGCGCTGATCGGCATGGTGGCGATGCTGATCCTGCCGCTCCCCGAGGCGCTGCTGGATTTAGGCCTGGTCCTGAACCTGACCGGGGCCGTGCTGATCCTGCTGACGGCATTGTACACGACCGAGCCGCTCCAATTCTCCGTTTTCCCCGCCCTGCTGCTGATCACGACGCTGTTCCGACTGGCCTTAGAGGTGTCGGCGATGAAGCTGATCATCGGGACGGGCAGCGCGGGGCAGGTCATCGCGACGTTCGGGCAGGTCGTCATCGGCGGCAACTACGTCGTCGGCATCATCGTGTTCCTGCTGCTGGTCGTGGTCCAGTTCGTGGTCATCACGTCGGGCGCGGGGCGCGTGGCCGAGGTCGCCGCCCGGTTCACGCTGGACGCCATGCCGGGCAAGCAGATGGCAATTGACGCTGATCTTAACGCGGGCGTCATCACCCAGGACCAGGCCCGCGAGCGGCGCAAGGCGGTCGGCCAGGAGGCGGACTTCTACGGCGCGATGGATGGGGCCAACAAGTTCGTCCGGGGCGATGCCATCGCGGCCATCGTGATCATCGTCCTGAACATCATCGGCGGCTTCGCGATGGGCCTGAGCAAAGGGCAGGACATTCTGAAAGTCCTGCAAAACTACACGCTGCTGACGGTCGGCGAGGGCCTGGTCGCGCAGATCCCCGCGCTGCTGATCTCGACGGCGGCGGGCCTGATGGTGACGCGGGCGGCCTCGGACACGGCGATGGGCGGCGACGTCGCCCGGCAGATCTTCGGCACGCCGCGCCCGCTGTTCATCGCGGCGGGCATGGTCTGCCTGTTCGTCCCCTTCGGCTTCCCGCTGGTGCAGACAGTTTTAGTGGCAGGTGGGCTGGTGGGCCTGGGCGTGATGCAGCTCCGCAGCCAGGGCCGGGTGGTCGCCTTGGAGAACGCCGCCGCCGTCACGGCGGCGGCCCGGCCCGCTCCCATCGCCTCCCCCGAGAGCGTCCTGCCGCTGCTCCACGTGGACGTGCTGGAACTCAACTTCGGCTACGGGCTGCTGGCCCTGGTGGACCAGGCGGCGGGCGGCGACCTGCTGGACCGCATCACCGTCATCCGCCAGAAGACCGCCCTGGAACTCGGCCTTGTCATCCCCACCGTCCGCATCCGCGACGACCTGCACCTCAAGGCCAACGACTACGCGATCAAGCTCAAGGGTGCGACCGTCGCCGCGGGCGTGGTCCACCCGAACTCCGTCATGCTGATCGACCCCGGCACGGTCATCGACCCCATCACCGACGGCATCCCAACCCGCGAGCCGGCCTTCGGCGTGCCGGCCCAGTGGGTCTCGCGCGCGCACCGCGAGCGGGCCGAGATGGCCGGCTACACCGTCGTAGACCCGTCCTCGGTGATCGCCACGCACCTGGCCGAGGTCATCAAGGGACATGGCTCGGAGATCATCACCCGCCAGGACACGTCCGCCCTGATTGACCACGTCAAGCAGGCCAACGGGGCCGTCGTCGAGGAGCTGATCCCGACGCTGATGACCGTGGGCGAGGTGCAGAAGGTCTTGCAGCACCTGCTGCGCGAGCGCATTTCGATCCGCGACCTGGTGACGATCTTGGAGACGCTGGCCGACAACGCGGGCCGGACCAAGGACATGGACATGCTGGGCGAGTGGGTGCGCGCGACCCTGGCCCGGTCGATCTGCCGGCAGTACGTGGACGATGCCACGGGCGCACTCCAAACACTGACGCTGGACCCGAATCTAGAGCAGCTATTGGCCGAGGCGGTCACGCCCGGCCTGCCGAACCTGACTTTGGAACCCTCCGTCGCCCGGACTTTGATCCAGAACCTGGGCGCGCAGATGGAGCGCATGATCGCCCTGGGCTTCCAGCAGCCCGTGCTGGTCTGCATGTCGCCGCTGCGCCTGCCGCTGCGCCGGCTGACCGAGCGGTCGCTGCCGAACCTGGTCATCCTGTCGTACAACGAGATCGTCCCGAACACCGAGGTCCGCGCCGTGGGCACGGTGACGGCGTAGGAACCTAACCCCCCGGCCCCCTTAAGAAGGAAAGGGGAGGAAGAAAATAACCTTTACCCTCTCCCTTTGGGGGAGGGTCGCCATTCCGATGGCGGGGAGGGGTTCCCATCCCCCTGTACTTTTTGGGACTTCCAACATGAGCGAGACTACTTTGATGGACAACCGGACTTTCATGGGCAATCGGACGATGTTGCCGACGGCGGGCGGGCGCGACGACCGGACGGGGCAGTTCAACCTGCGGACCAAGACGTACACGGGCCGGACCGTCACCGACTGCCTGCTCCAGGCCAAGTCCGAGATGGGCGTGGACGCCATCATCGTCAGCCGCAAGACCTACAAGAAGGGTGCCCTGTTCGGCAAGTGGGGCGGCCGGGACGTCGTCGAGATGACCTTCGGCACCTACCAGCCGCCGGCCCCGCCCGCCGCCGGTACGGGCCTGCGTTATGGCAGTCCGGCCCCCGCCGCTGCCGATGACGACGCCAAATCCGCCCGCATCCAAGAGTTGGAAGCCAAAGTCGCCGTCCTCCAGAACGTCCAGCCGCCCGCCCCCGCCGATGCCGGGAGGGCACGCACCCCAAAGCCGCTGCCGTTCGTCCCCGCTGCTTTGGAAGCCGACCCGAGCCTGTCCGGCCAGGAGGCCGTCGCCCGCCTGGTCGCCCAGGCCGCCCCCCCGCCGCCCGCGCCCCGCGCGCGCCGCCGCAAAGACGCCACGCCCATTGCGCCCGTTGCCGCCGTGGAAGAGGGCTACCCGGCCCTGATGCAGCAGCTTTTGGATGCCGACGTCGCCGCGCCGCTGGCCCGGCAGCTCCTCGGCGAAGTCCCCGGCGGGCTGGAGACGGGAGACGCCGCCACGTTCCTGCGGACGCTGCTGGCCCAGCGGCTCAAGATTTCCAATGCCCTGGACGCCCCGCGCGGGGCGGGCAAGATGCGCCTGCTGGCGTTCGTCGGCACCACCGGCGTGGGCAAAACCACGACCATCGCCAAGCTGACCGCCCGCTACGCCCTCTTGGAGCGCCGCCGCGTTGGCGTCATCACCCTGGACACGCACCGCATCGGGGCCGCCGAGCAGCTCCAAAAATACGGCGAAATTCTGCGCGTCCCGGTCCGAGTCGCCCACGACAAGCTGGCCTTGATCCAGCACTTGCAGGCCTACGCCGACGAGGGGATGGAAATTGTTTTGCTGGACACAGCGGGCCGCTCGCCCAACGAGATGATTCCCCTGGGCGAGACCGCAAATTTGTTTGATGGGCTGGGGGCGGTGCAGAAATTACTGACCGTCCCCGCCGTGCTGGGGCAGCGGGACATGGAGAACACCGTCGCCAAATTCCAGAACGTCTTCGCCCCCGACGCAGTGATCCTGACGAAGCTCGATGAGGCCTCGGACCACACGTGCTTCGGGCGATTGCTGACCCTGCAAGCCAAGTTCGGCCTGCCCCTTGCCTACGTCACGACCGGCCAGCGCGTCCCCGACGACATCGTCCTGCCCGACGCCCACGCCATCGCCTCCCGCATCCTCGCCGCCCCGCTGCTGTAGACTCTTTGGAGGGTTGTCAGGCCGCCGAGGAAGGCTGCGGGAACGGCTCGACGTATTCCGGCTCCATCCATATCCAGTGCATGTATCCGCCGAGAACTTTTTTCCGATTGCCTTTCTCTGTAGCCCACAACTCCAACTGCCCGTACTCGTCGAGACTCTCGACTCGAAAGACTTTCCCCAGGCACCGCTCAATAAACTCCGCGGTCTCTTTGTCTACGGGGTTATCCGTGTAGAGGTACAGCGGGACTTGTATCACGCGCACCTTGTCCTCCACTCGATAACCAGTCATACCCGCCTCCTGCCCACGCCTCTGCCCCGTTCAGCCGCCCAACAGCCCGATGACGCGCGCGACGGCGGAGGTCAGCAGGCTGCTGCCGTTCCGCATGGCTTCCTCTAAACTCATCGGGCCGGGGACGATGGGGAAGGCCGCCACTAGACCCTGGGCGGCCAGGGCGTCTGAGGCCGCGTCGTCTACCGACCCGCCGAAGGCGAGGGCGGGGACGCTGGCCGCGCGGCAGCGGCGCAAAACGCCGGCGATTGTCTTGCCGTGCAGCGTCTGCGCGTCGATGCGCCCCTCCCCCGTCAGCACCCAATCTGCGTGACGCAAATGCTCGTCGAAGCGTACGGTGTCCAGCACCAGATCGATACCGCTGTGCATCCGGGCACCGAGAAAGGCCATCAGGCCCGCCCCCAGGCCGCCCGCCGCGCCCGCGCCGGGCAAGTCCGCCACGTCCACGCCCAGGTCGCGGTAGATGACGCGGGCGTAGTGCGCCAAGGCCGCGTCGAGGGCAGCGACCGTGGCGGCGTCCGCGCCCTTCTGCGGGCCGTAGACGTGCGACGCGCCCGTGGGGCCGAGCAGGGGGTTGGTGACATCGGAGGCGATCACGACCTCGACATCAGGGGGGAAGGCCAGGCCAGTGGCGTCGATGCGCGCCAGGCGGGCTAGGTCCGCGCCGGCGAGCGGGGTCGGTAGCGGTGCGCCCTGAGCGTCGAGGAAACGGACGCCCAGGGCCTGCATCGCGCCGGCCCCGCCGTCGTTGGTGGCGCTGCCGCCCAGGCCGACGACCACGCGCCGCGCGCCGGATGCGCCGGCAAGGCGCAGCAGCTCGCCGACACCGAAGGTCGTGGTGCGGTGCGGGTCGCGCTGCCCGGCAGGAACCAGTGTCAGGCCCGCCGCCATTGCCATCTCCACGACAGCGGTTCCGCCGTCCGGCCCCAATAGGCCCCACGCCGTCTCAACCGGCTCCCCTCGCGGCCCCGTCACCCGCGCTGCCTGCCACCGGCCCGCCGTCGCCGCGACCAGGGCATCTAAAGTCCCCTCGCCGCCGTCCGCCAGGGGCAAAAGAACGGTTTCGGCGTCGGGGCGGACCGCGCGGATGCCCGTCGCCATCGCATGGGCCGCCTCGCGCGCGGTCAGGCTGCCCTTGAACGAGTCGGGAGCGATCAGAATCTTCATGGGGACCAAGAATCGGGGTTCAGATCGGAAGGGTCAGGCGTGGAGGCCGGGGGCGGGAGCCGCCTCGCGTCGCGTCGTCAGCACCAGGGTCGTCCCCGTGCCGCCCGTCAGCAGGTGGACGGTGTCGGCGGCGCGCAGCATCATCCAGAAGCCGTGGCCGAGCGAGTCTTTGGTGCTGTAGCCGAGTTCCAGCGTGGCGCGCGGGAGTTGCGTCATCTCGATCCCCGTCCCCCGGTCGCGCACCCAGACCTGGACCGCGTCGGCGTCGGCGCGGACTTCGGCATCGCCGCCGCCGCCATGAACGACGCAGTTCATCGCCGCCTCGCCCACCGCCGTCATCAGGTCGTCGATGCGCTCCGGGGCGAAGTGCCGCTCCTGGGCGGCCTGGGCGGCCCGGCGGCGCACGCCGGCCAGCGTCTCGCGCGTGAGCGGCTGTGCCCCCCCCTCGTCGGTGGGCAGCGCGGCGGGCAGGTCAGCCGCCGTGTCGCACAGCCGCAGGCGGCCCTCGGTGACGGACAGCAGCACGTCCCGGAAGAAGCTCTGCTTCGCCTCCGACTCCTGCCGCGCCTGGGCCAGCTCCGTCAGCACGTCCTGGCCCCGGATGAAGGCCGGGAACCGGACGGCGTTGACCAGGATCGCGAACCCCACGTCCGCCGTCACCATCGTCCAGGGGACGTTCACGGGGTAGGTCAGCTTCCAGTAGGACAGGCCCTCCAGTAGGTGTCCCACGCCGCAGGTTAAGAACACCAGGGGGACGAACACGCCCAGCAGCCGCTGGAACCAGAGCTGGCGCGAGACCAGCACGGTGAAGGTCAGGACAACGGCGTCGCCGATCAGCAGGGCGGGAAACGGCTGGAGGTTCAGGACGCAGACCAGGTCCAGGGTGAACGAGGCGAGGATGTAGAGCAGAGCCAGGCCGAGGTCGAGCAGGTGCGCGCGGTCTTGGCCGTAGAGCCGGACGAAGTAAAAGACCATCGCGCCGAAGACGCCGAAGTACGACAGGCTGATCTCGACATGGGCGACGCTCCAGATGCGCGACAGGCTCGGGTTCATCAGGACGCAGCGCGCCATGATGTCCCCGTGCCCCTGCTCCACGAAGGTCAGCCCGAGCAGGCCATAGGCGGCGCAGAGCAGCAGGACCGGGAACAGCCAGAACGGCGGCTTCCAGCGCGGGACGACGGGGAGGGTGTTGCTGGTGACGGCCATAACCCCGTCATTTTACCATATTCCGGGAAGCGCTTGGCGCGGTCAAGCCATGAGACGCAGAACAGCCGCCTCACGGGAGGCGGCTGTTCGACGAAGCAAGCGGGAGACCAGGCTCGAACTGGCGACATTCTCGTTGGCAACGAGACATTCTACCACTGAATTACTCCCGCGCACCGGAGCGCGGAGGGCGCTTACGGGAGATATTATGCACCGGAAGCGGCGCGTTTGTCAAGAGGGCGCGGCGAGAAAATCTAAAATGTTTGCCTCCCTTAGCTGCGCCGTCGAAAAATCGCAAAAATACCCCTTGACACCGCCTGAAAGCCGTGTTACAATGGGGCATGGCCCTGATGTCGGGCGTCCTTCGGTCATAGCCGTCTCGGGTCATCGTGCCTCGGTGTCGCTGTCTGATTGGGGGATCATCATGCGCCTGTCTCTTCGCCTGCCCGCTCCTTCGTCTCCCCGCCCCTTCGCCGCCGTCTGTAGCCTGACGGCCTGCCTCCTGACGGCTTGCCTCTTGCTGCTCCCCCCTCCCGCCCGCGCCGGCACCTACGTCTGGACACAGACCGACGGCAGCGGCAACGTCACCCACAGCCCCACCTACAGCGGCGGCAAGTTCGTCTGTAGCTTCCTCTCTGAGGACTACCGGCCCCTGGGCAACCCCGCCACCGCCTACGGCAACCCCGACGATAAAGGTGGGCAGGTCGACTGCTCCGGGGAGATCGACACGGTCTACACTTGGCAGCCCGCGCCGGGGCAGACCATGACGACCGACCCGCCGCCCGCGTCCGTGGTGGTGCAGGAGGACTGTACGGCCAAGACCAACGGCTCCTCCGGCTCCTCGGTGCCGGTCACGGGGGTCTGCGACACGGGGCTGGGGGTCTCGCTCCCGCCGTCCCAGTTGCAGGGGGCCACGATCCCGCTGGGCATCCAGTGCAGCGCGACGCGTTACAAGGTCATGGCCGGGGGGCCGACGGTGAAGCTGGCCTGCTCGCCTCGGGCGCAGTGCTCCGGCCTCTACGCCCAGTGCGAGGTCCGCTACACCCCCGCGATCTTCCCCGTCACCGTCAGCCTCGGCGGCACGACGAAGGACAGCAGCGGCAACCAGAACATCCTGATCGGGCAGCGATGCCAGGGCAGTCTCAGTGCTGGGCCAGCCTCCTTGTCCAACTATCAGTGGGTGGTTCCGGGGCAGGTGTTCGGTAAGTTTAATGTTGCCACGGATCAATCATGGGCTTATGCCAGCAATCTCTTTACCGACCCAGACTGGATCAAAGCCACCCCGCAGTGGTGTTGGAGCAAGGACGAGACGCAGACCGTCTCCTGCACGGCACAGGCCAGCATCAACGGCCAGGTGATCGGGACGGTGACGGGGCAACAGCAGGTCACGATCTGGGCGCCCTACTACTATTTTGGTAACGACACAGGAGGCGTCTTTATCAATCCTTATAGTGCGGCATCATGGACACTTCAAGCGACGGCCATCACCAATGTCTCTATCAGAGGTACGAACTGGCAGGGGCGTGTTTCTACGCCCCCTCTCTTTAGCACTGGCGCGTCTGGTGCATGGAATTTTGTCCAAATCATAACACCAGGCAGGTTCAAAACACTCACCAGTGGGGGATCAATGGATTGCACTGAGAACGGGAACACTGGTTTGGACACCTCCTACCCATACCCTGCGGGACAGGATGCGTCAGGCCATACCTCAGACCCCTTCCTCGCCCTGTTGAACGGGTGGTCGGCTGATGATACGTTGCATCAGACAGGTGATAGCCCTTCTACATGGCTCGACGACACCATCTCCAATGAAAATGTTGATGAAAATTTTCAGGTTTATATGATGTACCTACCCCCTGGCTCCAGCAGCCAGTGGGTTCCACTTCATCAATTTCAATGGAGGTGGTATGCCAGCGACTCTATTCCAGGTGTCTCTTGGACTTCTTGGGTTCCCGGTACTTTTGCGGGATATGTGGCACGGTCTTCCTCGCAACGGTGTACTACCCATCCAGCCTGGCAACGGCTCGAAGGGGTGTCTGTCGGGTCGGGCTGGTAAAGGAAAAGAATTATGAATCTCAAAATGATTGCCATGTGCGGCGCGGTCGTCTTGACCGTCGGCTGCGTTGTGAACGCGCAGTCGAAACAAGCCAAAGTAACGCAAGGATCGCCCGATGAAGAATCTCCTGGCCCAGCAATGGTAGCGAACCCTAGAACAAGCGGGCCTGGGGCGGATGCGATGGAGCGGAAAATGCTAAAATCCTTCAAACTTAGTAAATTAGGACGGGAGGCGCTTGCTCACTCGAACTACACAACGGCCGAAAGTTATTTTCGAAAGGCACTCGCGCTGTATCCACGTAGCGATGAGGCGCAGACGGGCCTCGCTCAGGCCCTAGGGGGCCAGGGGCGGTCGGATGAAGCGTCCGTGGCCTGCGGCAGTGCTTACACCGACGCAGACGCTTTGAACACCTACTCCACCTTCCCCACCGACATCACGGCGCTGGCGCGGCATGGTCTTATCGCCGAAGAGGCTGGGCAGCATCGGGAGGCGGTCAAAGCCTACAACATGGCGCGACAATGGCTCGGCACCAAACTCACCGTCCCGCTACTTACCGTCCCGCTGACGGAGGCTGATCCCAAAGGTCCGCCGCCCCATTTAGGGGCAATGTTGAGAATAGTTCAAGGCGTTGCGCTGGCGGAGTCAAAAGATCAGGACAGGAAGGATAGAAGCGGCGAAGCCTTGCAGACATTCCAAGAAGCGGCGCAGCAAGAGCCGAACGACGCGCGGGTGCAGTATTATCTGGGGTACGGCTTGCAGAAGGCGGGGCAGTTCGCGGCGGCGCAGGCGGCTTACGCCAGGGCGGCGCGGCTGGACACGGCAGGCACGGTCAGAGCGGCGGCGGAGGAAGGCGCGCGGGCGGCACAGGCGCGGCGGCGGTAGCGGAGAGGCGGAGAAAGAGCAGGCCGGGGCGGATGCCCCGGAAGGTGGGAGTATTGGTACGATGTTCTCGGCATCTCACACATGAGCGCCCTTAACTACGATGGGCAGCAACTGTTGGACAATCAATGGCCTTATCCTTATGATGGCTCCCCACCCTACCCAGCCGATAGCGTGGACCAATCTCCCTACCCGCAAACGCCAACCTACTGGATGGATGACAGCCCAGGCGGCTCTCTTGATGATTCGGCTTATCGTTACCGGGTTGATGAGTCCTTCGTCGATTATATGATGTATCTGCCTCCCAACTCAGGATATGGCTCGGAGTGGGTTCCGCCTCATATGTATAACTGGAAGTGGCAGGCAGACATTATGCGGACGGGGACTACTTGGCCGCTGGGCTGGGGGCCGACGCCGGCGGGGAACGTTACTGGTGGTCCTACCTCCGCGAGATGCACGACCCATCCGGCGTGGCAGTACAAGCTCCTCAACAGTGCTACGCACTACTGAGTGAGCCGCGTTGCTGAGATGCGACGCAAGGAGGTGACATGAAGATGAGCAACAACTTGGTTCCTGTTCTCTGCCTGGCAGGGAGCGCGATTCTGATCTCCTACTGTGTAGCACAAACTGCTCACAAACAGGGACTGCCGCAACCCCGCCAGTGGAGCGTTGTCAAAAGGCCATATAATCCTCAGCAGGAAGCCCGTGACCGCAAGTACGAGGGTCTAGTTGAGTTTGGGGACCGGATGCTGGGGACGAACCCGGCGGCGGCGGAGCCGTATTACCGCCGGGCGACGGTGGTTGACCCGTACCCGACAGACGCTTGGATCGGGCTGGCGAGGGCCTCCGACGCCCAGGGTAAGGAAGCGCAGGCGCTTGTCGCTTACCGGCGGACGTTCGACCCGCCCTCCGGCTCCGGCCTGTACTCCAGCTTCCCCTCCGATGTCGAGTCTCTGGCCCGGTATGGCCTACTCAGCGAGGAAGCCGGGCAGCACGAGGCGGCTGTGAAGGCATACGACCAAGCGGCGGAGCGGCTGAATCCCAAGCCGGACGTTCCTTTGGGCGAGGCCGGAGCCTCCGCCGCTCACCTGCGGGCGATGCTGCATGTGGTGCGGGGCGTGGCGTTCGCCGAGGCCAAAGAGCACAGCGGGCAGAACAAAGATACTGAGGCTTTGGAAGCCTTCCAGGAAGCAGCCCAGCAGGAGCCGAACGACGCGCGGGTTCAGTATTACCTGGGCTATGGCTTCCAGAAGGCGGGGCAGTTCGCGGCGGCGCGGGCAGCATACGGCAGAGCATCCCGCCTTGACACGGCGGGCGCGGTCAAAGCGGCAGCGGCAGAAGGCGCGCGGGCGGCACAGGCGCGGCGGCGGTAGCGGAGAGGCGGAGAAAGAGCAGGCCGGGGCGGATGCCCCGGCCTGTTCGCATTTGGCTGTGCTAGACGAAGCCCAGGTAGGGGAAGCTGCCGCCGAGGACGGGGGTGGAGGGGGTGGCGAGCCACTTGTCTAAGAGCGTTGCGTAGACCGAGCGGAAGTCGGTGTGCCTCTTGAGGTCGCCGCTGTCCATGTCGGGAGGATGACGGATGACAAGCGCCCGGCCTCTTCTGAGGCCGGGCGCTTTGTCGTTACCGGCTATCAAGATGCCTTCCATCGGATTCGAACCGACACTGTATGCGGCCTAAACGCATTCTCTCTACCAATTGGAGTAGGAAGGCTGGTCGCCCGTGTCCGAAGACGGGCGAGAAGAAGTATAGGCCAAACCGCGCCGAGTTGTCAAGCCCGGCCAAAGGGTATAATGCGCGCAGGAATCGCGCCCGCGCCCGGCGAAACAGGCCGCGTATGTTTCCCGCTATCCGTTCCCGAAGGAGTTCCCCCCTTTTCATGGCTGAAGAAGCAAGCAACGTGCCCAGCAACACGGGCGATCCGAACCCCGCCGACAGCTCGTTCGAGGCCGCCAACGCCATCCCCCGCGTCCAGGACGACCAGGAAGACGAGGGCGGGGCGCGCAGGCCCATCGACCTGGATGTGCCCGTCGCCGACGGCCGCCTCCGCGTCGCCGCCGACGCCCCCGCTGCGGACCCGACCACGCTGTCCGCTGCGCCCGCCGAAACGCCCGCGCCCGCCGTTTCTTCCAAAGAACTGGACGACCTGAAGGCGCAGGCGGCGCAGGCCAACGATGAGCGTCTGCGCGCACAGGCCGACCTGCAAAACTTCCGCCGCCGGGGTGAGGAGGAGCGGCTGCGGATCATCCGGGACGCCAACGAGCGGCTCATCAAGGACCTGCTGCCCGTGCTGGACGACTTCGACCTGGCCCTGGACGCCGCCCGCAAGACCGAGAGCTACGAGCAGCTCATCGGCGGCGTTTCGGCCGTCGGGCGCAAGTTCCAGGACGCGCTGACCAAACAGGGCGTCGAGACGATCCCCGCGGTCGGCGAGCCGTTCAGCGCCGAGGTGCATGAGGCCGTCATGCTCGACGAGGAGAGCGACGCCCCGGACGAGACCGTGACGGCGGAGCTGCGCCGGGGCTACACGCTGCACGGGCGCGTCATCCGCCCCTCGCTGGTCAAAGTCGCCAAGCAGGGCTGATGCGCGCTGGATGTCGGGGAAGAGGGCGGGGGCGGACATGAACCGACAGCAGCTCCGGCCACTGGGCATGGGGGACGTCTTCGACGAGGGCTTTGACTTATACAAGCGGCACTTCGTCTTCCTGCTGCTCGTGGCGACCCTGGCTCTCGCCCCGCTCGACATCCTGCTCGCCGCGCTCACTCCGCTCCTGCTCCCGCCGGTCCGCGCCCTGCTCGGGGCCTCCGGCGGCGACGCGGGGGGCGTCTGGGCGGTGACGGCCCTGGCCCGGCTGGTCCTGTTCCTGCCCCTGTACGCGCTGGCCGCCGCGCCCCTGGTCGCCGCTTCTGCGGCGCTATATCTGGGGCGGGACGTGACCCTGGCGTCGGCCTACCGTCTGTGCCTGCGCCGCCTGCCGTCCCTGCTGCTGGCCGTCGTGCTGACGGGGGGGGCGCTGGCGCTGAGTCTGCTCGGGTGCGGCGTGTTGTGGCTCGCCGCCGCCGCGCAGCTCTTCTTTGTCCTGCCGGCTTGTCTTTTGGAAGGCTTGGGGCCGGGCCGCGCCCTGCGCCGGTCGGGCGGGCTGGCGGGCGGGCAGGGCGGGCGCGTCTTCGGTGCCCTGCTGCTGCTGGGGGGCGTAGGCGGGCTGGTGGGGCTGGGGGTGCGGCTGCCGCTGGCGTACCTGTTCGGCACGGTGCTGAGCCTCGCGCCGGGGACGGCGCTCGGCGGTGGGGCGGCGGGGTCCGAGGCGACGGCGGGGCAGGTGACACAGACTCTCAGCCTGGGCCTGTCGCACCTGGTAATGATTCCATTCCTGGTCTGCGTCGGCGTCGTCCTGTACTACGACATGCGCATCCGCAAAGAAGGCTTCGACATCGAGCTGCTGGCCGAAAGCCTGCACTATCCGCCGCTGTCCGCGCTCGGCCCCCACCTCCCCCCCGTACCTCCGCCGGGGCTGGCCCGATTGCCCGTGCCGCCGAAGCCGAAGAAGGGGCGTGCTTGGCAATGATGAAGCGCCGTGCCGCATGCTTTCTGCTTCTGCTCCTCTTTCTGGGTTGCTCGCCCCTGCCCGCTGCGGCGGCGACGCCGGGACAGTACGACCAGGCGCTGGGACAGGTCCAGTCTGCCCTAGCCGCTCAGGCTGAGGCCGTTACGGCACGGGTGGTGCCGTCGAACGAAGCGCCCTCGCTGGTCGCCCGGCGCGTCTTGGGACCGATCCACGCCCTGGAGCGCCCCGGCCATGCGCCCGCCCCTGTCAACGCCGCGCCCCTGATTGCCGCCATCAGTGCCGCCGAAGCCCTGCGTGACTCGGACTCGAAGGCCGCTGCCTTGGAGGCCGTTGGTGCCCAAATCGCGGTGCTGCGAGCTGATCTCGCACGGGCCGGCGGCGCCCCCGACGGCGCGGCGATGCTCCGGTCCGCGCGCGCCGTCCTGGCGCGGCCCGAGTACGCCTCGGATCCGCTCCCGCCGCCCTCGCTGGCCGAGCGGCTGGCGGCCTGGCTGGACCGCGTCTTCGCCCCGCGCCCCCGGCCCAATCAGAAGCCCCTGAATCTGCCCCACGTCAACCCCAACGTGATCCTCGGCATCCTGATCGCCGTGGCCGCTGCGGCTTTCGCTGTGCTGGTCGCCGTCATCGTCCAGGCCATCGGGAGGCGCGGGGTGCGGGCGAAGCCGCTGGCCCTGGACGCCGAGGAAGCCACCCTGGTCCAGTCACGCGACAACGACAGCCTGCTGGCCCTGGCCGAGCAGCAGGCGGGTCAGGGGGACTACCGCCGGGCGTTCCGGCTGGTCTACCTCGCCGCCCTGATCGCCCTGGACACGGGCGGCGTCCTGCGCTTCGACCGATCCCGGACGAACTGGGAATATCTGCGTGACCTGCGGGCGGCGGGCCGGGCGGACGTCTACGCGGCCCTGACGCCGCTGACGCGCGAGTTCGATCAGGTCTGGTACGGCCTGGCCCCGACGGATGCCGGGCAGTACGCGCGCGCTCTGGCCCAGTATCACGCCCTGCAAGCCGCCTCCAAGTCGCCCGCCCCGGTCGTGCAGGGGGCGTCGGCCTGATGCGGAGCAGCCGGGACATCCTCGCGGTCGCCTTCCTCCTGCTGCTGTTCGTGGCGGGCGGACTTCTGCTGGGCGGACGCGGTGCGGCCCCTTCCCGCAGCGTCGCCGACGACGCGAACCCGGACCCGTCGATCACCAGCGACCGGGGCGCGGGCAGCAAAGGCGCGTTCGACTGGACGGCGGGCCTGGGTTACCGGCCCGCCGCTTGGCGGCGTCCCTGGTCGGCCCTGGGGTCCTCGGGCGCGGGCCTGCTGCTCGTGATCGATCCCAGGGTCCGGGAGCCGATGGCGACGCTGACCGGCAGCGGCGGGGGCACGGACGACCGGACGGCGCTGGCGGCGCGGGACGCCCGCGTCCTGCGCCGCTGGCTGAACAGCGGGGGCGGGCACACCGCCGTCCTCCTGACCTCGCGCCTCGAAAGCGGCCTGGGCGGCGGCTCGCCGTCCGAAGACGACACCGAGACGTTCGGGGATGCTTCGGATTTAATCGTCGAATCGGCTTCACAGGGCGGAGTCGGGGCCGAGTTCTCGCCCCTCCAGCCCGTGCCTGAGACGGCCAACGTGCTGAGCGTCCACAGCACGGCGGACGCGCGCGTCCGCCGGAAGCGGCCCGACGCGCTGGCCCTGTTCGGCGACGCGGCAGGGCCGCTGGCCCTGGAAGTGCCGGTCGGACGGGGGCGGCTGGTCGTGGTCGCCGACGGAAAGTTGTTCTCCAACGAGAATCTGCCCCGGTCCGAGAACGCCGTTTTTCTGGCCGACCTGCTGGCCCGCTACGCGCCGCCCGGCGGGGCGGTGCTGTTCGACGAGTACCATCACGGCGACGTGGCGGAGGCGGGCGGCTCGGTCTGGGAGGCGCTGGGCCGGCCCTTGCAGCTCACGCTGACCCAGCTCGGCCTGGCCGCCGTTTTCCTGGCCGTCCTGCTGTCTGGCCGGTTCGGTCCGCCCGTCCCCCTGGTGCGCGCGCGGGTCCGAACCTCGGGCGAGTACGTTGCCTCGCTCGCCAGCCTGTACCGCCGCGCCGAGGCCTCGGGGACCGCCCTCGAAACGCTCTACCGTCAGTTTCTGCGCGACGTCTGCGGGCGGCTGGCCCTGCCGCCGGACGTCAATCTGGAGCGACTGGCCGCGGTCGCCGCGCGGCGCGGGCAGATCGACCCGGAGCGTCTGCGCCGCCTGCTCGCGACCTGCGAGCTGCGGCTGGACCAGGGCAAGGTCTCGGAGGCCGAGCTGCTGGACCTGACCCGGCAGATGGACGGCATCAGAAAGGACATCGGCATTGCCTGACGAAGCAGCAGACAGAGAACCAACGTGGGCTTTGGAACCCACCCCGGCGCAAGCGCCGGACTTCCCCGCCCGCTTCAGGAGGGACGGCGACGAGCGGGCCGGGACGAGTCCCGAGACGGATTTTGCCCCGCCTTCGGTCAACTTCTTCACGCCCCCGCCCGTCGAGACCGAGTCCACGCCCTCCTACCAGGCGGCGGGGGGTGAGGTGCAGCGGGTGGCGCAGGCGATCACGGCTGAAATACACAAGGCCGTCGTCGGCCAGGACGAGACCATCGAGAACGCGCTGGCGGGGCTTCTCGCCGACGGGCACGTGCTTCTCGAAGGTGTGCCGGGGACCGCCAAGACCCTGCTCGTGCGGGCGATGGCCGCGGCGATCTCGGGCGAGTTCCGGCGCATCCAGTTCACCCCGGACCTGATGCCCTCGGACATCACCGGCACGCGCATCTTCGACCAGCAGGCGATGGAGTTCGTCTTCAAGTCCGGGCCGGTGTTCACCAGTCTGCTGCTGGCCGACGAGATCAACCGGACGCCGCCCAAAACGCAGGCCGCTTTGCTGGAAGCCATGCAGGAGCATCGCGTGACGGTGGACGGCGAGACGCACGACCTGCCCGCCGTGTTTATGGTCTTTGCGACCCAGAACCCCATCGAGTTCGAGGGAACGTACCCGCTGCCCGAGGCCCAGCTTGATCGTTTTTTACTGAAAATCCTGGTCGGCTACCCGCCCGCCGACGCCGAGGAGGCCATGCTGCGGCGGGTTCATGCGGGCTTCGACGCCAACGATCTCCAGTCGGCGGGCATCCAGCCCGCCGCCGACGTCGGCGTCATCCAGCGCTGCCGGGCTTTGATCAAAAAGGTGCGCGTCGAGGACGCCATGTTCCACTACATCACGGCCCTGGTCGCGGCGACGCGCGACCACCGGCAGCTCGTGCTGGGGGCCAGCCCCCGCGCCTCCATCGCGCTGCTGGGCGTCGGCAAGGCCCTGGCCGCCATGCGCGGGCGGGATTTTCTCATCCCCGACGACATCAAATCCATCGCCCCGGCCACCCTGCGCCACCGCCTGCTGCTCCGGCCCGAGGCCGAAATCGAGGGCGTGAGCGCGGACCGTGTCATCGAAAACATTCTGGACGGCCTGGAGGTGCCTCGTTGAAACTGCGTGTTTCCCATACCACGCGCTACCGCTACGACGCCCCGCTGCTGGGCGAGTGCTTCATGGAGGCCCGCCTGCGCCCTCTGACGGTGGCCGGCGAACAGGTCTGCGGCGAGTACGCCGTCGCGGTGGACCCACCCGTGCCCGTCTTCGCCAACGACCAGCCGGACCAGATGGGCCTCGTCAACTACTTCATCCTGCGCGGTGACTCGCACACGGCGCTCTCCATCCACGCCCACTCGCTCGTCGATACGCTGCGCGCCGACCCGTTCGCGGATCTGAATCTTCTCGCCGAGGACTGGGCTGATCTGACCGACGATGGCCTGCAAGGGCGGTGCGCCGAGTTCCTCACCCCCACGCCGCTCGTCCCCCTCGGCGGGGGGTGGGCCGGCCCGCCCCCTGCCGCCAGCGTCCTCGCCTACGGGCAGGCCCTGTCCCAGGCGATCTACGACGGCTTCGAGTACGTGTCCGGCTCGACCGACCTGTCCACGCCGCTGGCCGAGTTCGTGGCCCAGGGGCGCGGCGTCTGCCAGGACTACGCCCACCTGATGCTGTCCGTTGCCCGCAGCCACGGCGTCCCCGCCCGCTACGTCAGCGGCTACGTCTACAGCGGACGGGACGACGGGACGCACGGCGCGGGGGCGACCCACGCCTGGGTCGAGCTGTTCCTGCCCCACTATGGCGGTTGGCGTGGCTTCGACCCGACCAACAACGTCCTGGTTGCCGACCGTCACATCAAGGTCGCCGTGGGGCGTGACTACGCGGACGTGCCGCCGACGAAGGGGCTGCTGCGCGCCGGGCCGGGGCTGCCCCTGCCGACGGAGACGGCCCTGGAGGTCGAAGTGCAGGTGGAAGTAGGGAATTAAGTCGGGGATGCCGATAACCGGGTGGGCGGCTTTCTGTGCCTCCCCTAGCAAGGACAGCATCGCATGAGCGGTACACCGAAACGTCATCTATATCTGGCGCTCCGCTGGACGGGGATGCTGACCGGGCTGACAGCCTGCGTCGCGGTCCTGGGCCACGGCTGGCGCTCCCTGCCAGTCGCCGACGTGCTGTTTCTGAGCCTGCTCGGCGCGCTGGCGCGGTCCCGCCCCATAGATTTCGCCGTCCCGACGGGCGGAGAGGGCACTCAGAAGTACTTCCTCGGAGAGGGAATCTTCATCATCGCCCTCCTCCGCGACGGCCCCGCTGGTGCCCTGGCCGTGTCCCTGCTGGCCTCGCTGGCTTTGATTCCCTTTAACCCGACGCGCACCTTGTATGTCAAGAAGCCCCTGGAGGCCCTGGACATGCTGTTCTTCTTTGCCGCGCTCTTCTGGCTGCTCGGCGTCGTGTACCGCGCCCTAGGCGGCCATTCGCTCCTGACCGCCGCCGACAGCGGCCTGTTCTTTCAGAACCCGCTGCGGATCGTCCTGCCGCTCTTCCTCAGCTCGCTCCTCTGCCATGACTTGATCGAGCGGCCTTACAACGTCCTGCTGATGTCCGCCTGGAACCGCTCCTTCATCCTGCCGGCGCTTTCCACCTGGAGAGACTCTGCCCTCGGGCACGCCGAAGGCGTCTGCGGGGCGCTGGGCCTGGCCCTGTGGACCGTCTGGGGGTGGAGTACGCTCCCCTTCTCGCTGCTCATTGCCGGGACGGCCATGCTGGCGACCCGGAACTACCTGGCGCGGGTGGAGGCGCGGCGGGACGCCGACAGCGACCCGCTGACGGGCCTGGCGAGCTGGCGCGGCCTGGAGAACTTTTTGCGCCGCCGGATCGCGGACTCGAAGCGCACGGGGGACCCGTTCGCCGTGCTGTTCCTGGACGCCGACGGCCTGAAGCGCGTCAACGACCGGTGGGGCCACGCGGCGGGCGACGAGCTGCTGACGCTGATCGGCGACTGCTGCCGCAAGCACGCGCGCGCCTGTGACCTGGTGGGGCGGCGGGGCGGCGACGAGTTCCTGCTGGTGTTGACGGGACTGGGGCGGGACGGCGGTGAGGCGGTGCGGGTCCGCCTCCAGCGGGCCGTCGAGGACCGGCTGGCCGGGCACTTCCGCTTCGCCGGCTTGGCCGGCGTCAGCGCGGGCCTGGCCGTCTTCCCCGACGACGCCCAGACCGAAGACGCCCTAGTGGCGACCGCCGACGCCCGCATGTACGCCGACAAGCAGAGGCGCAAGGGTGTGGCGGCGGTTTAGGGCGCTCCCTTAGTTCAGCAGCGCCTTCGCCGCCGCCGAGGGCATCCGCTCGACGACGCAGACCTCGCGGCCCACGGCGTCTTGAAATTCGGACAGCGTCATGTCGTCCAAAAAGACATCCCTGTCGGGGTCGCGCAGCATGATCGAAGGCAGGACGACGCGCTCGCCGACCTCGTCCCCCATCTCGTGCAGGGCGGCGGCGATGTCCCGGCCCGTCAGCAGGCCCGCCACGCTGATGTTGCCCTCGAAGAACGTGTTGTGGACAGCGCAGACGTTGACCCGGAGGTTCTCGACGCGGTTGAACGTGTCGGCGAGGTCGCCGACGAACGGCGCGGCCAGTTCGCCCGTCACCAGGGTCGCCGTGCGTGGGTGGGGGAGGCTTGTCGGCAGGCGGCGGGCGACTTTGAGCACGTCGTCTTGGAACAGGCGCACGATGCCCACGCCGTCTTCCAGTTGCGGGAAGCCCTCGTATTGACGCGCGGCGGGCAGGGGCAGGCCCGCCCCCAGATAGAACTCGTCGCTCAGGAACACGAAGTTGGTGCCGAGTTCTTTGCGGTAGCGCCTGCGCCAGCCTTCGGCCTCTTCCAGCAGGGCGCGCGAGAAGTCCGGCGCGCAGGTCGTCAGCGCGGCCAGCCGGTCCCGGAACTGGGTCAGGCCGACCGGCACCACGGCCACGGACAGGACGCCGCCATAGGTGCCGCGCGCGTCGGGGTGCAGGGCGGCCAGCTCGCGCACGGTCTGGGCAAGCTGCGGGCCGTCGTTGTAGCCGGGGCACAGCACGACCTGTCCGTGGACCTGAATCTTGGAGTCGGCCAGCATCTCCAGTCGGGGCAGGATCGGCTCGGGGCCTTTGCGCCCCAGCATCCGCCCGCGCACATCGGGGTCGGTGGCGTGGACCGAGACGAACAGCGGTGAGAGCTTCTGGTCGATGACCCGCTGGAACTCGGCCTCGCCCATGTTGGTCAGCGTCAGATAATTGCCGTGCAGGAACGAGAGTCTATAGTCGTCGTCCTTGATGTAGAGCGAGGGCCTCAGCCCCTTCGGCTGCTGGTACAAAAAGCAGAAAACGCACTTGTTCTTGCAGATGTGGACGCGGTCGAACAGGTCGTCGCCGAACTCGATCCCTAAATCCTCGTCGTATCCCTTGGCGATGCTGAACGACAGCGGGCCGACGCCCTCGCGCAGGACGTCCAGCGTGACCCGCTCGCCCGCCGACAGGAACGCGAAATCGACGATGTCCAGCACGGGCTGCCCGTTGACGTTGACGAGGATATCGCCCAGCAACACGCCCACCCTCGCGGCGGGCGAGTCCGGCTCCAGGGCCAGGACGCGCGCCCGGTCCGCCTTCGCCTTCGGGGCGACGACCTTCTCATCGGCCATCGGCAGGTTCAAGAGGCTGCCCCGGACGTTTTTCTCGGTGTTCATCGCCATAACGCTTTAGTATACCCGAGAAGCCACTCGGCACTGGCTTTGCGCCCGGCACTGGCTTTGCGCCCGGCACTGGCTTTGCGCCCGGCACTGGCTTTGCGCCGCCCCTGCAACTTTTCGCGCCGGGCCGTGTCACAAGAAAGAAGGGGAAGCTTTTCCGACCGATGACGCCCGACGCCCGCCCTTCTTGGACCGCTCCGCTGACGAGCCTGCCCCGGCTGGACCCGGACGTCGCCCTAGTGCGGCAGTTCCGGGCCACGGCCAGCCCCGCCGTCTTCGAGGTCCTGTTCCGCAAGTACCAGGGCACGGTCTTCAGCCTGGTCTACCGCATGGTCCGCGGCGAAGAAGCGTATGACCTGACACAAGAAGTGTTTCTCAGGGCGATGCGCTCCCTGCCATCGTTCAAGGGCGACGCCAAGTTTCGGACGTGGCTGCTGACCATCGCCCGCAACGTCTGCCTGAACCACCTGCGCGACTCCAAGCTGCGGGCGGGCCTGGAGGAAGGCTCGCTGGACGAGGAGCCGGACACGCCGGGCTTTGTCGGCGACCCCGCCGACCCAGTAGCCGACATCGCCCGCATCGTCGAGGTACGGGAGTTGCAGCGGGTCGTGGACGCCGTGCTGGCGCAGCTTTCGCCTGAGCAGCGCCTGCTGATCACGCTGCGCGACTTGCAGGGGCTGTCCTACGAAGAGGTCGCCGAGATCGCCGGAATGAGCCTGGTCAACGTCAAGTCCAAGCTGCACCGGGCGCGTCTGGCGTTCAAAACGAAGTTCGCGCCGCATTTAGACCTTGTGGACCTGGAACGGGCAGGGGAACGGGCGGGAAGGGGTGGGGACAAGTGACACGGGAAGAGGCGCGCGCGCTGTACTCCGATTATCTGGAGGGCGCATTAGACCCACGCGCGCGGGACGAGATGCAGGCGTTCCTGGCGGGGGAGCCGGAGGCGGCCTCGGAGATGATCGCGCTGGAGCGGACGGTGACGCTGCTGCACCGCTTGCCGCCGCGCGAGCCGTCGCTGGACCTGTGGCGCGAGTTCGCGCCCCACGCGGAGGCGTACAAGGCCGAGCGCCGCCTGAGCCTGCCGGCCCGCCTGCGGGCGCAGTGGCACATCCTGGTGATGGCGGTGAGCGAGGGCGTCATCCTGTGGACGCAGGCCCTGGCTGCGGGTGCGCACCTGCGCCTGAGCCGCCACCTCCGGCACGACGCCTGGCACCCGTCACGGGCGGGCGACGGAAGGGAGCGGCGGCCATGACCGAGGAAGAGAAGGGAAGGGGAAACCTACCCCCGGCGGCAAGCCGCCGACCCCTCCCTAAGAAGGAAGGGTCAAGATCAGGAAGCCCATCTCCTACGCCTCTGACTCCCCCTTCCTTTTTAGGGAAGGGGGCGGGGGGGTTAGGTCTCCTTCTCCTGCTGTCGCTGCTGTCGCTCGGGGGACCCGCCCAGGCAGACCCGCCGCACGTCCTCGTGATCGCCGTCCACGGCACCCTCTGGCCGGGCACGGCCACGTTCGTCCGCCGCCAGCTCGACGCCGCGTACGCCGAGGGGGCGTCGGGCGTGATTCTCGACATCGACACGACCGGCGGGTCCGAGGCCGCGGCCACCGACATCAAGCAGGCCATCGTAGACCACGCCGGGGCGCTGCCCGTCGCCGCCTTCGTCCACGACCGCGCCCTGGGGCCGGGTGCCCTCATCGCCGTCACCTGCAAGACGCTGGCGCTGGCACCGGGGGCCTCCCTCGGCGGCGCAGCCGGCGTGTCCAAGTCGGAGCTGAAGAGCGCCGCCGAGGCCGGGGGGCGCAACCCCGCCGTGGCTGCCGCCTTCGCCGGGGCCGACACCGACCTGCCCGCGCTGGGCGTCAAGGCCGGCGACAGCCTGACCCTGACCGCCAAGCAGGCGCAGGGCGCGGGCTATGCCGACCTGATCGCCTCCTACCCCTCGGAAGTCGCCGCGAAGATGGGGCCGGGGCTGACCGGCGCGCGGCTCGTCCCCGTGTCGCTGGATTTCTGGGCGTCTATGGCCCTGTGGGTCACGCAGCCCTGGGTGACGATTGGGCTGCTTGCGCTGGGGTTCGCGCTGATACTGGCCGAGATGCTGACGCTGCACTCGTGGGGTCTCGCCGGCATCTTCGGGGGCCTGCTGGTAGCGGCGATCTTCGCCGCCTACATCGCCGTGGGCGCGGCTACCTGGATCGGGCTGCTGCTTTTCCTGGGCGGCTGCGCGTTCCTGCTGCTCGAAACGCACCTTTTGCCCGGCCACGGCTGGCCCGCCCTGCTGGGCCTGGGCCTGGTCTTCGTGGGCCTGTTCTACGCGCTGGGCGGGTCACAGGCCGGCGCGCTGTACCCCGCCACGACCTCGCTGCTGGCGACACTGGGCATCGTAGTGGCGTTCTTCCTGTACCTGCCCCGGTCGGGCGTCTGGAAGCGGCTGGGCCAGCCGCTGCGCCAGACCGCCTTGGGCGGGTACGTGTCGAGCGACGACTACACGGGATTTCTGGGCCGGCTGGGGCTGTCGGTGTCGCCGCTGCGGCCCTCAGGGACGGCGGAGATCGACGGCGTCCGCCTGCCCGTGGTGACCGAGGGCGATTTCGTGCCGACCGGGGCGCGAATCCAGGTCGTGATGGTTCAGGGCAACCGGATCGTCGTGCGGCCCGAGTAGCGGCGGGCTTCTTGCGTCAGTACCCAGGGCTGAACCCCTGGGCTGTAACAGAGCAAACCCCCGCCTGCGCGGGCAGAAGAGCAGCCTGCACACTTCTTTATCCTCGCTCGCGAAGGCAGGGCTTGCCCTTCTCAAGCCTGGGGGTTCAGCCCCAGGGCAACCGACGCATCGGGTATAATCCCTCCATGCCCCGTGCCCCCAAAACCCCCGCCGAAAAGAGTCCGGTCGGGAAGAAAGCCCCCGCCGAAAAGAAGCCGCGCAAGCCTGAGTTCTCGCCGACGCGCCTCAGAACGTTTCTCTCCTGTCCGATGATGTACCGGCTGGAGTATGTCGAAAAGGTCGGCAAGTTCTACCACCGGGCGCGGGCGGGCTTCACGTTCGGCAGCACGCTCCACCAGGCCTTGCAGACGTTCCACCAGGACGGCGGCAGCGCCGCCGTCTCAGCCCCCGCATTGGTTGAGAAGATGGAAGCCGTCTGGCAGTCGCAGGGCTACGAAGACGCCGCCCACGAGCAGGCCCACAAAGAAGAGGCCGTGCGGATACTCGAAACGTACCACGCCGCCTCGGAAGCCCGTGCCGAAGAGACGCGCCCCTTTTTGATTGAGAAGATGCTGAAGTGGGACATGGGGCCGTTCGTCCTAACCGGGCGCGTGGACCGCATCGACGAGCACTTGGGCGACGGCGCTTTGGAGATCGTGGACTACAAATCCGGGCGGATGGGTGTGACCGAAGATGACGTCAAGGGCGCGCTCGCCATGTCCGTGTATCAGCTCCTCGCCAAGCGCAACAACCCCGAGCGGCGCGTCTACGCCACCATCCACGCCCTGCGCGGCGGCGTCACGGCCTCGGCGTCGTTCACCGAGGAGGAGATGCTGGCCCTGGAAGAAGACCTGCGCGGGGTGGGCATCACCATCTTAGAGAAGGATTTCGAGGCCGTCCGCCCCGTCCCGCTCCCGCGCGTCTGCCCTCACTGCGACTTCCTGCCCCTCTGCACCCGCTCCTGGAAGCGCGAAGGCCGGGATTACTTGGCGGAACTGGCGCAGGACGAATAAGCGAGGCATGAAGCGGGGCCGATGTCAGCTCAGGCCTGCCGCCAGGCGGGGGCATTGTTGCGGGCGAAGTCCCCGAAGGACTTTGGAGGCCGTCCGGTGACGTCGCGGACAGTGGACGTGATGCGATCCTCGGCACCGCGCTTGATCGCCTCGTCCAGATCCGCGAGCATCGCCGCGTAGCTTTCCGGTATCCCCATCCCCGTCAGGCGCTCCCTGAGCTGCGCGGCGCTGACGCTCCGGTGGTGGACCGGCCTTTGCGCCGCTTGCGAGATGATCGCAGCCGCCTCCGCGTAGCTCAACGCCTGCGGGCCGGTGATGACGTGCGCCCGGTTGTGCGGCTCCGCATCGGTCAGCGCACGGAACGCGACCCCGGCGATGTCGCCCACGTCCACGAACGCGACCCTGCCGTCGCCTGTCGCCGTGACGATCTCACCGCCCGACCGGATCGCCCCGCCGTGCATCCCGGTCGAAAAGTTCTGCATGAACCACGACGGCTGCAAGACGCTCCACTCCGGCATCACCGCGCGTACCGCTTGGTGGACCTGCCCCAGCACCGGGCCGCCTTCGGGGATCGCGGAAGAACTGAGCAGCACCGCCCGGCGCACGCCGGCTCCGGCGGCGCGGCGGAGGAACGGCACCATCATCCGCTCCGGGTCGCCCGCCGGTACGGGGGCGACCAGGTAGACCCGCTCGACCCCTTCCAGCGCCGGGCCGTAAGTCGCCTCATCCTCCCAGTCGAAATACGCCTGCTCCGACTCCGCGCCGGAGCCTGCCGCCGCCTTGCGGCTTGCCGTGCGGACTTGAACGCCTGCTTCCCGCAACCGGACAGCGAGCGCGGCCCCCGTGTTGCCCGTTCCTCCTGTCACCAGGACCTTCCCCGATTGCGTCATTTTTCTCCCCTCTCGGCTCTGAAGGCGTCGCCGCCGTCAAAGGCTTTCAGCAAAATCAGCGGGTTCCAGTAGTCACGGTAGCGAGAGATCTTGCCGCCGGTCATCTGCACGACGCTGATATAGCGCTGGTCGTAGGCTCTGCCCGTGGCGAAGGCCTGGCCCCGGCAGGCGAACTCGACGATCAGCGTGTCGGGGTCGAGCGTTGGATGCATCCGCACGTCCGTGAACTCGAAGAACTTGATCGTTTTAGGGAAGTCTTTGAAGTTCTCGAAAATGGCCTGCTTGCCGGTGACCTGCTGCGGGAAGCCGGGCGGGGCGAAGGGGTACTCGAAGACCGCGTCCTCCGCCCACAGCTCCATCCAGCGCGGGATGTCCTCCTGCACCATCAAATCCAGGAACTTCGTCATGGCCGCCTGCGCGGTCAGCATCGTCGCGCTGTCTTCCGGCATTCTGTTCTCCTTCTTTCACCACGGATGCCGTCTAGGCAACGCCTGTGTCATAATTATAGAGCAAGAAGCAAGCCCACTTCAACAGACAAACCGGCGCTTCTGTTGCTTAGGCAACGAAAACGCCGGATTGTCGCAGAAGTGTTTGAGGAAGATGAGCATGACCACTAACGCGCCCACCAGCCGCATTGATCCCAGGGCACAGCGGACACGGACGCTTTTGCAGAAGGCGTTGGGAGAACTGCTCACCGAGAGGAGCCTTGCGTCGGTCACGATTGCGGACATCACCCGGCGCGCGACGGTGAACCGGGCCACGTTCTATGCCCACTTCCGGGACAAAGACGACCTGTTGGAACACTGCCTGCGGGAGAAGTGCCGTGTGCTTCTCTGCCATGCCCTGCCTGAACAGCGGCAGCACACCCCGGAGGCATGGCACCATCTCATCAAAGACGTGCTCGACTTCTTCGCCCGGATGCCGCGCCAGTGCCCGCAGGCTGCGCGGCAGTGGAACGACATCGTCGTGAACGCCATGCGGGAAGAACTGGATCGCCTGCTGGGGGAGTGGCTGACCGAGGCGCGGCCCACACGCGCCGTGCGTCAGACGCTTATCGCGGCGATCAGTGGGGCCATCGTGACCTCCGGGATGCAATGGCTGCGCGGAAAGGCCGATGTTACGACGGAGGAAGGGGCGGCTGAACTGACAGCATTCATTGTCAGTGGCATGCACTGACGGCGCACCAGAGGGCAGAGGCGCGTATCCCTAAGAAATCTCCTCGCCGATGCCCAGCGCCTTGAGTTCGCGGCGCGACTGGTCATCCGAGGACACCAGGGCGCGCATCTGCTGGGCGACCTCGGCCTCAGTCAGGCCCCGGCGGACCATCGCCGTATGGACGAAGTCCAGGCGGTCTCCGGCCATCAGCAGGTCCAGGCTGGAGATGTCCAGGATGTCGGCCAGCGCGCCCAGAGCGGGGACCGTTTGGGCGATGTCGCTCTCCGCCCGCGCTTTGAGCAGGGTTTGCGCGTATTCGAGTTCCCGCATGGCCTGTTCCAGGGGCGCGCTCATGACGCGGTACTCGTTGACTTTCTCCGCCAGCCCGTCGCTGATGTCTATGCCGGCCATGGGATCGATCTCCTGAAAGGGAACAGCCCGGCGCACTAGGGGACGCCCGCGATGCTCACGGCGGTCCAGCCGGAATACGGCCCGTAGTTCGTGAACGTGAAGCCGTTGCCGGCGTCCACGCGCCACAGCGACAGCGTCCCATCGGCAGCGTCCCAAAGGACACGAGGCGCGTTATCCCCGCCGACTCCGAGCGCCGCCGCGGTCCAGCCCGCGTAGGGTCCGTAGGTGTTCTGGGTGAACTGGCCGGTGGCCGTGCTGTAGTTCCACAGGCTCATGCGCCCGTCGCCGTTATCCCACAGGACACGGGTGGCGTTGTCCGGCCCGACTGCAAGCCCGGTCACGGTCCAGCCCGCATAAGGCCCGTAGGTGTTCTGGGTGAAGGCGGCGGCTGCGTTGTCCAGGCTCCACAGGCTCATGCGCCCGTCGCTGTTGTCCCAGAGGACGCGCTGCCTGCCGTCCGGGCCGTCGGCGACGGCCTGGGCGCTCCATCCCGCGTAAGGCCCGTAGGTGTTCTGGGTGAAGCTGTTGTCGGCGGCCACGTTCCACAGGGACATCCGCCCGTCGGTGTTGGCCCACAGGATGTTGGCCGCCTGCGGCTGCGCGCCGGGCAGCGGGCCGTAGGCGACGATCCTGCGGTCGCCGGTGGGGACGTACACTCTCCCCGCCACGACCGTCGGGAACTGGAAGTGGCCGACGGACCCGAGGCCGTCACGGGCCGAGTTCTGCGCGCTCGTCCACACGGCCGCCTTCGAGACGTCGGCGGCGTCGAACGCCCGTACCACGCCGTCGGCCCCCACGCCCCACAGCAGGCCGCCCGTGGCCCCGTTTGCGGAGACCGCGAGGGAGCCGCCCGACGTCAGCCCGCTGGTCCTCTTGTACACGCCCGACGGGCTGAAGGTCTTGACGCCGGGGTCGTACCGGAACTGCTCCAGCTCAGAGCCGTTCGCCCACAGGTACACGTAGCGCACCCCGCCCGCGTCGAACGAGACTGGGTTCTGGCCCACCGAGTCGTACCCCGTCAGCCCGTCCAGCCGATCCAGAACCTTGTCCGGCCCCCCCGCCGTGAACCCGCCCAGGGCCGACGAGTCCAGCAGAAAGCCCGTCCCGAACTTGGTCGCCCCCCCGAACAGCCGGTTCGTGCCCGGCAGCAGTGTCAGGCCGCTGTTGCCCGTGTCCAGGTCCTGGTTGCTTTGCGCCTGCTCGTCGAACGGCGAGAAGTAGTCCACGACCTTCAGGTCCGGCGTCAACTTCAGGTAGCACATCCCGTAGTCGCGCCCGCCCGTGTTCGCGTCGAACGTTCCGTTGCCCATCGAACAGTAGATGTAGCCCTGGGCGTCTGCGGTCAGACCCTTGCCTGCTTGCCAGATGCCGCCGTCGCCGCCGTCCGGGGTGGTGCAGAAGGAAGCCGTCTGAGTCCAGCCGCCCGTGCCGTACTTGTAGCCCAGCACCCAGCCGTGGTAGGGGTAGCTGTCGGAGTTGTGGGCGTAGGCGGTGTATACGGTCCCGTTCAGGAGCAGCAGGCCCGTCCGTTCGTCCGCGTGGAAGCGCCCCGAACTTGCCGGCCCGTCGAAGGAGACGACGCCGTTGACATTGCCGTCGCCCCTGCCGGTCGTGCTCGCGCTGACCTGGACGGGGCTGTTGGGCCGCTCCCGTCCGGTCGTGATGTCGAAGGCGTGAAGATAAGTGCTGCCCAGATCGTCAGTATCGGTCTTGGTCAGCACATACATGTTCCCGGCGGCCTGGTCGATGACCGGCGTCGGCGTGGTAAAGGTGGCGGAGTTCGGGAGGGCGGTGTGCCAGAACTGCTGCCCGCTATCGGTGTCGAAGGCGTAGACGCTGCACGGGGAGTGGTCGGCGTTGTCCGACGTGTAGACGTAAAGGGCGTTGTGTCGCGCCCCCCCAAGGGTGACGCCGGGGACGTAGAGGGGCTGGCCGTTGACGTTGGCGTCCAGGCCGGTGATGGTGAAGCGCTTCCCGAAGCGCGCGGCGCTGACGGTGTAGGGCGTCAGCGCCGTTTCCTGGGTGTTGGCCCCGGTGCGCGCGTTGTCGTTGTTCTGCGTCAGGACGGCCTGGGCGAGCGCGGGGCGGGGCGCGGGCGCGGCGAGTGCGGCGGGGAGCATAAAGGCCAGCAGGGCGGCCCGCCGTGGTCGGCGGAAGGGGAGCGACATGGAAAGACTCCTTGAGTGGTACGGGGAGATTTTTTCTTAGCCGCTATTGTACCACCCAGGCTCCGTTTCCGAACACGTCCCGAGCGCGCGGGTTGACAAAGCCCCCTGCCAGGTTGTAAGATAGCCCATGCCCGCCGCCTCCCTGTCCCTGCTGCCGCCCGTCGCTTTGCCCGCCTTCGAGGGGCCGCTGGACCTGCTGCTGCACCTCATCCGCGAGCACCGCGTGGACATCGCCGACATCCCCATCGTCCACATCACCGACCAGTACCTCGCCCATCTGCGGGCGATGGAGGCGATGAACCTGGACATCGCCGGGGAGTTTCTGTTGGTGGCGGCGACTCTGCTGGAGATCAAGAGCCGGATGCTGCTGCCGCCCCCGCCCCGCCGCGCCGATGAAGGCGAGGGGGACGGCGAGGACCCACGCGCCCTGCTGGTCCAGCGGCTGCAAGACTACGCGCGCTTCAAGGCCCTCGTCGGGACCCTGTCCGAATGGGAGGAAGATCGGGCCGCGCTGTTTTTCCGGGGCGAGGCCGACTACGGCGGCTTGTACACGCTGCCGACCGAGTTCGGCGCGCTCCGGCCCGACGCCCTGCTCCGGGCGCTGCACCGGCTGCTGGCCGAGGCCGGCGACGACGGCGGTGCGCCGGTGACGAGCGTGCGGCGTCAGAAGCTCACCCTGCGGCTGGCGATGGCCTCGCTCTGGCACAAGGTCCGGCGCGCAGGCACGGACGGGCTTCTGCTGGAGGAGTGCCTGGAGCGGCCCCTGGTGCGGCTCGAAGTCGTTTTGCTGTTCCTGGCGTTGCTTGAGCTGCTGCGCCAGGGGCGCGTCGCGGCTCGTCAGGACGCCCTGCTGGGCGCGGTCCATCTGTGGGCTGTCGAGGTCGCCGCCGTTGCCTGAGCGCCCCATTGCCGCCGCCGTCTCCGAGGCCGACCTGCCGCCGCTGCTGGAAGCCTATCTGTTCGTCAGCGCGGAACCGGTGCAGCCGTCCGAGACCGCCCGCCTGCTCGGGCTGGACGCCGCCGCCGTCGAAGAGGCACTGGAAGACATCGTCAACGCCTACGCCCGGCGTGTCAATTCGGGCCTGCACGTGGTCCGCATCGCGAACGGCTACCAGATGGCGACCCGGCCCGGCCTGTCCGCGAACGTCGCCCGGCTGCTGGCCGCGCCGGGCCGGGCCGCGCGTCTGTCCAAGCCCGCCCTGGAAACGCTGGCCGTAGTCGCCTACCAGCAGCCCGTGACCCAGGCCGAGATTGAGGCCGTCCGGGGCGTCAGCGCCGACGGCGTCCTGAAAACGCTCTCCGAGCGCGGCCTGATCCACGAGACGGGCCGCAAGGAGGTCGCGGGCCGGCCTATTTTGTACGGCACCACGGCGGACTTTCTGCACCACTTTGGCCTGCATTCTTTGGACGACCTGCCGCCGCTGGAAGACATTGCCCCTGCGGAAGAAAACGCCGACAGAGCGGCAACGCAGGACGCCCTGGAAGCCGTAGGACTGGGTGGGTGAGGGCGCAGGGCGTTACAGCACCGGGGCGGTGGAACGTCCCGGTGCCGTGCTCACAGCCGACGTGCCATACAGCTATGACTAAACGCTCGACAACGCTTCTTTTGCCGCTGCTGCTGCCGGCCCTGCTCCCACTCCCGGCGGTGCGCGCCGCCCCGCCGCGCCCCAAGCCGCCCGCGCGCGTCTTGCAGGCGGGGCAGGACCCTGAAGCCGGTCAGGAGGCGGGCGGGGAGGCGCCGTCGCCGGTTCCGGCTCAAGCTGCGGCCAATGCCGCGGCCCGCGCACCCGTTGTCAGCAGCCATTATGCCGTCTTGGTTGATGCCGTGACCGGCGAGGTGCTCTGGACGCGCAATGCCGACGCACGGCGGCCCATCGCGTCCACGACCAAGATGCTGACGGCGATTCTGCTACTGGAACGGGGGCACTTGGACGACGTCGTGACCGCGCCGAACGGCGTCCAGTACCTGCCCGACAGCAGCCTGCACCTGAAGCCCGGCGAGAAGATCACGCTGCGCGACCTGCTGTACGCGATGCTGCTGCGCTCGGCCAACGACACCGCCGTGACCGGGGCCGTCTACATCAGCGGCAGTGTCCCCGCCTTCGCGCGGCTGATGAACGAGAAGGCGCGGGAGATCGGCGCGACGCACTCTCACTTCGTCACCCCCAACGGCCTGCCCGCGCCGGGGCACTACTCGACGGCGGGCGACCTGGCTAAGATCGCCTGCTATGCCATCAACACCCTGCCGCAGTTCAACCAGATCGTCCGCACCCCGTTTTACAAGGTCCGCCGCTCGATAGACACGCGCGACGTGATCGTGAAAAACACCGCCCTGACCTTCCTCAAGAAGTTCCCCGGCGCGGACGGGGTGAAAACGGGGTATATCCACGCGGCAGGGCACTGCTTCGTCGGCTCGGCCACGCGGGGCGGCTGGCGGCTGGTCGCGGTCGCGCTGGACAGCGGCAAATGCCGCGAAGACGTCGAATCATTGCTGAACTACGGCTTCGCGAACTTCGCGCCCATGACGGTGGCGCGTCGAGGCGACCCGGTCGGGGCCGTGGACATCCCCTCCGCTGCGGCACCGGTCAAGCTGGTCGAGTCGGACGACATCGCCATCGTCCGCTCGCGGCGGCGCGCGGCACCGCCCTACAAGGTCAGGCTGACCCCTATTCCGCTGCTTCCGCAGGCCCCGATCGGACGGGGGACCCTCCTGGGGTCGGTGGGCATCATCGTTGACGGCAAGGTCGAGGCGACCGGCGGGGCTGTCACTGCCGAGGACATCCCGCTTCGGCCCGCTGCCGCGTTCATCAAGGTGACGGAGACCGCCGGCCCGATACTGCTGAGGATACTGGCCGCGCTGGCGGGCGTGGCTTTTGTGACACTGGGAGGCTGGATAGTCTATGGTCGAGCGTCTGCAAAAAGCGCTCGCGGGCGCCGGAATCGGCTCGCGGCGGGCGTGCGAGGTGTGGATCACCGAGGGCCGCGTCCGGGTTAACGGCGCGGTCGTGACCGAACTGGGGGCGAAAGTCGATCTGGAGGCCGACAAAGTGGCCTTCGACGGCCGGCCCGTCCGTCCGCCGCTCCGGCGCTACTACATCGCCCTCCACAAGCCGCGCGGCGTCGTCTCGTCCCGGTCGGACCCTCATGCGGGCAAACTCGTGACCGAGCTGGTGGACATCGGCGGCCAGCCGATGCTGCGCCCCGTCGGGCGGCTGGACGCCGACAGCGAGGGGCTGATCTTTCTTTCGGATGACGGCGACTTTTTGTTCAAGCTGACCCACCCGCGCCACCACGTCCCCAAGACCTATCGCGCCTCGGTCCGGGGCGTCCCGTCCCCGGACGCGCTGGACCGCCTGCGGCGCGGCGTCCATCTGGAAGACGGCCCGACTCGGCCCGCCGAAAACGTCCGCCTGGCACGTGCGACCCGCGAGGCGGGGGAGGGCGGCGGCAGCGCCGAGGTCGAGCTGACCATCTACGAGGGCCGCAACCGGCAGGTGCGCCGGATGCTGGCCGCCGTGGGGCATCCCGTGACGCGGCTGGTCCGCGTCCGCATCGGCCAGGTCCGGCTGACCGGCCTGGCGGCGGGCGCGTGGCGGCACCTGACGCCCGCCGAAGTCGCCGCCCTGACTGCCCCCGCCCTCGCAAAAGCCGAATCAAAATCCGACCAAGCCGAACCAAGAGCCGATACCAAAGAGGAGAAACAAACATGGCCCGCACCGCGACCTTCGACACCACCCAGGGCACCATCGTCGCCCAGCTCGCTGAGGACGATGCGCCCGGTACGACCGCGAACTTCATCGGCCTCGCCCAGAAAGGGTTCTACGATGGACTGACCTTCCATCGCTACGCACCCGGCTTCGTCATCCAGGGTGGCGACCCGGACGGCAACGGGACCGGCGGGTCCGGCACGAACATCAAGCTCGAAGTCTCGCCTAAACTCAAGCACGACGCGGCGGGCGTGCTGGCGATGGCCCGCTCCGCCAGCCCCGACAGCGCCTCGTCGCAGTTCTACTTCACGCTGGCTCCCGCGCCGCACCTCGACATGGGCTACGCCGTGTTCGGTCGGGTCACCGAGGGCCTGGACGCCGTGCTGGCCCTGCGCGAGGGCGACAAAATGAAGACGGTGACGATCAGCGAGGTCTCAGGGTAGGAAGAGCGGCGGGACGGGGCGGGCGCGCGGCCCGCCCCGTGTGCTTGGGCCTGGGGAGTGCGGCGGCGGGAACTTTTTGCCGACTATGAACGCTTGGAACAGGGACAAGGGGCGGACGACGGACGAGAGCCAGCAATCCAACGGGCTGTCCGAGGACGACGTGGACCTGTTCGCGCGGCTGCTCGCCCAGCACCAGGACAAGCTGTACCGGGTCGCCTTTCGCATGGCCGGCCACCACGAGGACGCCCAGGACCTGCTCCAGGACGCGCTCCTGGAGGCCTATCGGTCGTTCAAGCGGTTCCAGCGCGGGACATATTTCGACAAGTGGCTTTACCGGATCATGACCAACACGTTCATCGACCGGCAGCGCCACAAAAAGCGGGTGGGGCACGTCGAGTCGCTGGATGCGCCGCTGCCGGGCGGTGACGAGGGTGACGCGCGCGTCCGGGACATCCCGGACTGGACCGATGAGCCTTCCCAGCGCGTCCTGAGCGACCTGTTCGATGAGCGTATTCAGAAGGCTCTGGACTCGCTGCCGCCCGAATTCCGCCTGGTCCTGATCCTGGCCGATGTTGAGGAATTCTCCTACGAGGAGATCAGTGAGATGATGGACACGCCGATCGGGACCGTCCGGTCGCGCCTGCACCGCGTCCGCGCGATGATGCGCCAAAAGCTGGAGCAAAAACCCGAACGAACCGGGGCAAGCAAATAAGGCTGAACAAGAGACGCAAAGGGGCGTCACAAAGAAGACCCAGATGAGCCAAGGACACCTGCACGGGGAATACCTCTCCGCCTATATCGACGGCATGCTGGACGTCGGGCGTACCCGCGCCGTCGCCGAGCACCTGCGCGCCTGCGCGCTGTGCCGCCTTGCCGCTGACCGGCTGGAGCAGACCAAGGCGCTGATGCGCCACCTGCCCGCGCCGCCTCCGCCCGGTCCTGAGTTTTGGGCGGCCGCCTACCGCCGCCTGCGCGTGGACGACCGCGAGCGCGCCCACGCGCGCCGCCCGGCTTGGACCACGTGGCTCCGGCCCGAACAGGCCCCTCAGCGCCGGTGGACGGCGGGGCTGGCCGCCGTCGCCGCCGTCGGAGCCTTGCTCGCCGGGCCGCTGACGCACACACCCGAACTGGCGAAGCGCGGCCATGCCACGGTGCCTACCGTCAGCGCCCCCGTGCCGATGCAGGATGTTTCCCCGGACGTCACCTCGCTGGTCGAGTCGCACACCGACTCCGTCTCGCGCCTGCCTTTGGCCGACCCAGACCGCCAGAAGATGATCGCGGCGGATGCACAGCAGTCTACCGACAACAAGCCGGAGGCGGCGGGATATGCCGATCTGGCTTTCTAGGGGATTTT
>JAABUQ010000167.1_pt1 | contig 140790 bp, 95 predicted proteins | sample 5560001 | NCBI WGS metagenome assembly JAABUQ01 (sample SAMN10711888, study PRJNA513371) | rock metagenome | isolation source: Antarctica rocks | place: Antarctica: Victoria Land, Finger Mt nord | collected 2015-12-18
TCCTCCTCCTCCTCCTCCTCCTCCTCCTCCTCCTCCTCCTCCTCCTCCTCCTCCTCCTCCTCCTTCTCTCCTCCCCTACCTCAGCTCCAACTCCCTCATCCTCCGCCTATGCCGCCTTCTTCTCCTCCTCCCTCCTCTCCGCCGCCTTCTTCTCCTCCACACATCTCGCACACTCCCCAGCACCCGTATCCTCCTCGCTTCTTTCGGACAGTTGTTGAGGTTGTCCTTCCATTTCTCAGCGCAGGGGCTTTCGGAAGAGGTGGCGTGCCCGCAGGTGTGGAGGTGCCAGGTGCGGAGGCACATGGTTGGCTGGTTGGGGATTTCTTGTTGGGGATTTTTGATGGAGGAGGAGGTGGGTTGGGGGTTTGATTTGGTGTTGATTCGGATGGGGTTTTGGGATGTGGATATGGGGGAGGGAGAGCAGGGAAGGGAGGAGCCGGAGACGTTATTTAATACCCCGGGATTCGAGGAAGTCGAGGAAGTGACACTTTGCTATGGTGTTATGAGAGGACTGAAGCAGCATGTTGAAAAGACTCGCACTCTATCTTTTCAACACTCACCTCCTTCCTACACATACACTAAAAGAAGTACTCCTAACTCTTGTTAGCAAAATCCCAAAAACACTCATCCTCGGACCATGGAGTCAGAAACTCAACACACGACAATTTCTGGAGTCATTGAACAGCCCCTATACACGACCCTGACACCAATGCATCCGAACAAGAACCAAGAAGAGAAAGAGACTGTCTCATGCCTACACACTTCTCGCTCACCTGCAATCCAGGAAATATCCAGTCGATACGTCACGGGGGACACTACCTCGCCCCCTTCAACGCCAGCTATGAAGCCCGTCGCTACTTATTCTTCCTACTTATTTATCTCGAGGGGCTGCAGCAGTGTCACTCCCCACCACCTCGCCCCTGAGCATCCCTCTCCAGCATCATAAGCATCACTCCCTTCCCGACCACAAAACCATCAGTCTTGCCTCCCACCGCTCTCACAACCTATACTACCATCCCCATATCCGCCATCCCCAAAGACCCTGCAGGGCACCTCTCCTGCCCTCAGTCCGTCACCCAACGCCGCCTCCCCCCCTTCGATCCGCCACCCAACGCCGCCTCCCCCTCCCTACCCAACCCAACTCAAACCTTTCCTCTCCGGACTCACATCCCCTCCCCCCCCTCGTCACTTATTATCTGCTTCTCAAGAACAAGGGTCCCGGGAGAGAAGGGGTTCCTGAGCTGCGTGGTGTAGGTACTAGGGAGAGGAGGGGGGGAGGCGATAGTTTGTTTAAGTGCTGTTGGGGTGCTGCTAGGACGTGAATAGCTTTCTGCTTCGCTGTTTCGTGATGCGATTTGTAAATTTGGGGGGAGGGGGAGGGGGATGAGAATGGGGATGGGGAGATGGTGGAGAGGGGATGGTGGAAGGTGGATGGTTGAAATTGCTGTCGAGGGAGATAAAGAGTGGTAGTGTGGAGATGGATCGAAGGAAGATAGAGAGAAAGGAGAGGAGTGTAGCGTTGTGGCTGTGTTGTGGTGTGAGGAAGGAGAGGTGCGTTGCTGGAGGACAATATTATGGTGGATGGATTGCATGATGGTTTCGATAGGAGGAAGACGAGGGCATGGTGCGAGCCTGACGAATCACCCTAGAAGGGAGAGGTGAAATTCCTTGTGGTTGAAGTGAGATAGCTCTCGTAGAAGGGGCTCTGGACTTGGGCGACTTGGGTGTCAGTGGTTCACCGGGTACCGTCTGAACCGTGGAATCTATGCACCATCGTGTTTATTTGAGTAGTGGATGTATTTTGGGTAACTCGTCAGTATGGCGTCTGGCGTGGGTGTCCTGCCTAGGAGTGGGAATTTTGCATTCTGTAAGCCAGAGAAGCTGGATGCGCAGAGTGTACTTTTCCGACACCTGTTGGAGAAGAGAATTGCGAGCTTGAAATGTGGTGATACCACGGTTTGAGGGTTCGGGGAACAAGATGAAAGTAAGGTTGACACGGTCAGTAATGAAGAGGACACGAATATGTAACGTAAGTAACATTCAAATGTGGTGTCAGGGTTTATACAGACAGGTAAAAGCGATAAACGAGTGACAGATGCATTTGCGACACCGTCGACATTGGAAAACAATCGCTCAGATCGTTGTGGTATCCGTGCATCGCAGCTACTTTTCTTTACGCCTAAGAAAACTAACGTCACCACCCAAATCTTAAATGTCCAATACCACGAGTACCCAACGAACAGTGAGAGCATGAACCATGTACTAGCTGCAGATCCTGATGTCGGCCGTCGAAAGGGAAGCCAAAACCGGTAGGTGGGATTTTGTGGATTGAAGCTTCCTCTAACAACGCACTCAAGCCGTGGCCGCAGAACTATTTCCCGTACTATTCTGTGCTCCCGGGAGACCCAAGATAGGAAGAACTGGCCCATTGGAGATACGAACGGACAGCTTGCCCGACTCGCCTAACTTGGTGATCTTCCCGCCTTTTCCAGCAGCTCTGACACACTTCGCATTGACAGCAGTTGCAGCGGTCCAGATATCCGTCCACCAGGCCTCCGTTGCCGGACCCGAGTTATCGACCGTGATTGTACATTTCCCGTCGGGCGAGGTCTTTGTCCAAGGCAGAGGGACTGTCAGCATTCTTGTATCGCGAGCGACGCCGAATAGCTCTCTGAGTCCACTGATCGGCATATCTTGAGCTGCGGCTTCGCACGATGTCAAAGGCGGGTTTTCGTGTCGTTCGCAGGATATGTGGGGATGGTACGGCTCCATTCTGATCGCGAAATGACCAGTGTTTGCTACAAACACAGGGTTTATTAGACTGCTGATAATTGAGTGCGTTCGGACAAACTGAAGCCAGTCACGAGACCACCAAGCTTCTCTTTCTCAACACACTCATGGAGAACAGCGTACGTCTCTTCTCGAACGATATAAAAGTCGGTACGGCCTGGCCCTTCGTCTTGACGGAGTGTAAACGTAATGAAACAATTGGCGTCATCTATCGTAGACCCAGTCAGCCAAAATACTCTGAGGGCAGATAACTGCCTGACGACGATTTTAGCCGACCGAATTGAGGCCAAATTTCATGCGAGAACAGGCCATCACTAGACGATTTCCGGCCAAAACATATATGGTGACCCTTGCAGTAAGCAGTATATCTGAGCTATCTTTCATGGCAATACAAGGCACTTCCTGGAATGGAAGAGAAACCCCATGATCTTATCAATCGACATCGTTGTTATCAAAACACTTACTGTTGAAGAAATTAATCGGCATCTGGATTGCATCCGGATGTCCCTCATGTCGGTTAGCGAAATCAAACCGGTTTCGTGAATTGGATATATGTTGTGCTGCATTCTCGCAATCCCTGTAATTGGCGCGTCCAGGCGTTGGGCCTCGAAGGCATAGTATTCGCGGATGCTTGTGCGGCGCGGTGTCGTTGGTCGCCGACGCAGTGTCGTTGGAAGGGAAAGCCAGACCACTCGACGCCGGACTGCTCGCCAGCTGAACGTTGGCCGAGGGAAGGCTCGCAGAGAGAGCAACCGAAGACAACAAGCCAACATTGAGTAGTGAGTTCCAAAGCATTGTGTTAATGTTCAGAAACCAACGGACGGAGGGACGTAGGTAATCGTACTTGTCGAATCAAAATAGCAGGGACTGTAAGAGATAGATACCACACGACTGATTAGGGTCTACATATACGGCTTGTCCATGTGGACTCGAGCCTCCTCAGATGTCGGAAAAGGTGGATACCCGAGATTACTGGCGATTAAGAGTTAGTGCAAAGCTTCATCACTAGTATCAACTCCTGCTTGATCGAGCGCAGCTTGGCTCTCTGAGCGAGCAGTCAATGCACTGACTGGTGACCACAGACCAGAGGCCCGAAGGAAGTGCTCGGGATCCGCTCAATAGGATTTCGAAAACCCTGCCTCGACATATCAGCTGGCCTACCTGACAGGGCGGGACTGTCGGAGCCAGCACCCAACGATACCGTTGAGATGAATCGACCCTTGCAGCGGCGGCGATAGTGCACGCGCAGAAGGCCGGGCGGCAGTAGATCTGACAGCTAGGTGCATGTTGGCGACTTGGCTCTTGCGCGGGCAAAGCGCGATCGAATCAAAAGTAGCTCGCCAAAATACGTAAAGTCAATTGCACTGGTTTGAATGAACGGAACAGAAGGATTCCGTAGCGTAGAAGTCGACGAATACTAGCTCTGACAAAGAGATGATATTTCCATAAGGGCTTTAAGGTACTCATCAGCATCAGAAGACCAAGAGGTTTGAATCGCGGTAGCGTTGCATGTGGTGCTTGGCTACAAGCGCGTGAGGCGCTTCATCGTCGGCACTGGAAGAACACATCGATAGCATACTCTATAACTGGAGAATTTTCCTTAGCAAGCTTTTTTAGTAGATGACAGGTTTTGTAGGTTGGCGCAAGGACTCCTTCTCTCACGTGCAATCGCCGTTGCCAAGCAGGGCCGGAACACAAAGTAGTAGCAGAGCCGAGCGCTTAGAAGGGCGCGTATGTATTACATACGCCGCAATAGCTATGCTGCAAACCGGTTGCTAGTCACAACAATGGTCTCAGACGGACGCTTCGACCGACTTATAACTTGAAACGTTAGTCAATGTTCCTATCGACCCCTGCCAAGCGTTGAATTGTAGAATTGTCGAGACCGCAATAGGTTGGATTTCCCAGTGCTCGATCGCATCTTACGTCCATGACCCATAAGAAGGAAAACTCAAGACCGACATCCACGTCGATCATTCGTACCTTGTCAATTCGATCCGTCCATGAGCCTGTTTGCCGATGTTTAATCGTCCAGTTGCTAGCTAGTTTCTCAAGGTTCATCCCTTCTTCGTTTGAGACTGCGGCTATGACGACGAAAGCCGATAGGTATATGAACAGGAGCTGAATGCGCACCTGTTCCGCAGAAAGCTCCAAAGATTCTGGTTCGAAGGATGCCGCGAGAAGCCCACGGGCCTTTGATTGAGCGCCCATTAGCGATCCGTAATTTGCTTCTCCAGTTGTTCATTGCCACTGTTGCCAGATACCCTCAATTTCCTGCCAAGCTCGCATACCGAAAGTCTTCTTGACCCGGCGGCGGAGCTATCACATCCGCCTCTTGACTGGCCTCTATAGCTCCGGAACGCCCAGTACTCGCTCTCCTATGACCAGCGAGCGACTGCCCACTGGCTGCCATAATAGCTTTCGCTGTATCCCTGCCCTGTCTCGCTTTCTCCATTCGCTCGTTTTGCTCCATGTTGTCTAATGGCCTGGGTTTTCCCCATTGGACTCTTAGTGGTACACCTGCAATGACGGCCTTGCCTTGGCAACGCTCCGCCGCCGCCTCCGCGCCCTCACGAGTAGCGTAATTGATGAAAGCGGAGTGAGCCCTATGCGAACATACAACTGAGCGCAAGGTGCCGAAAGGAGTGAAGAAGGTGCGGATAGCGTGTTCGGGAAGATCGTCTTCGATGCCAGTGACGAAAAGGGACGTAATGTTGTGGTCGTGGGGAGGGAGTATATCGGTAGGCTGAGGAGGAAGCTGGGTGGTGCCAGGAAAGGCACGGCCACCGCGAGAACCTCCCCGAGCCCCTCTAGTGACGCCTCTGCTGGGGCCAGCTCGACTAGGTCTTGAAAAGGGGAGAGGACGTGATGGAGCGTCGAGGCGTCGGTCCGAGGACTCGGGAGAGCGTGAACGACGATGGGAGAGCTGTGACTCGGAATCTTCGGCTTCAAGGCGCCTTTGACGTTTGTAATAAGGTTCGCTGTTCGCTAGCTTTCGCAGTAACTCCCTTGCCTTTTCATCCGTTTTCTCGTATGCTTCGATGTCGCCTCTACCCTCCTCTAATTCCCTCTCGTGCTCTTGCGCATAATATTGCCTATTGACATCGCTCTCCGGCCCTGGCGCCAGCATCTTGAGCGCAGCATCTCTGACTACGATTGGTAGCCCATAGCTCAAATCCAACATGCAGCATTGACAGCAGTTCTTTAAGCGCGCACATGTGAGGCAGATGTTGGTGCGTTTGGAGCGGGCAGTGCGGTCGGCTTTCCAGTGGAAAATGGTAAAGGGACGTGTACATAGCTTGCATTCTGCGCCTATGAGGGAAGAGTGAGCATCGAATTCTTCGGGCCAGAACCAATGCAACTTACCATGATCTTCCTTCAGCATTTGGACGTAGGGATTGTCGGGTAAACAGCTTTCGCAGACCGATGGAAAGTCAGTACTCTCCCAGCCAGAGCGGTTCAAGTCCTGCTTAATTTGCGCTGCCATGGCAGATGACAAGCAGAAGAAGTAGCTTGGTACTGGGTCACTCAAGAGTCGTCCTTGTTGTGGGAAGAAAGCCCAACTGGGTTGAAAGCCGAGTAAGTCCATCCCTTTTCTGGTCTAGCGTGAGAGCTTTAAGTCCCGCATGATCCCGCGCGTCTTCTTTTCAACCAGTTCACACCTTCAAGAACAATGCCCACTAGAACGGAGCTTCAGCCATCGATCAGCTCGTCGAACCTATCCTCCCATAGCACGTACAACTAAAAGACAGAAGTTCGGTCACACGTTCGTCCGCAAGGACTCTCCAGTTGTAAGTTTGACCTCACTTGTTGTATTCTTGACTTACAAGCTTCACAGCCAAAGATGGATGCATTCAATACCATCTTGAGTACCACCAGCATTGCCGACTTAACTCTACTACAACTACACAAGCTGTTAGTCTTTCTATCACTTTATTCGGTCCACTTGACTAATTGTTTCTAGTCGCGAATTGCCGAACTGCAGGCGATTATTTTCACCCCAGACTTGGACTTCAAGGTCTTGAAAGAGCTTAGCAGTAGCTGTAAAGGCTGGTCTCTCTCTAGCTCGAGTATTCGAGCACACTAACAGTCTATAGAGATGGTCAAGCTGGTGGAGAAGAAAAATGAAGACCAGAAACATGCGCATTTGGTGAAGGAGCTCACTCAGTTGAGCAACGACGTCCGTACCTTAAAACCCCTTGTCTCCGACACCAACGACCGTCTCAAGAAACACTTGGAGGACGAGTTCAAGATGGATTAGGGTGTCGGCATGACAGGGATGACGGGGGGCCTCTATTGCATATTGCTGTACTAAGGTATATGAAAATGTGAACTAAGACAGGCAGGCGAAGGCTTTGCACACACTAGTATCATATTTTGGTCATGTGTAACCAGATGGGAAATGCGGCACAACGTTCCCGGACTCTCGATGGAGGATTAACTACAACCTCGATCGGGTACCCATTCTGACCCACTTCACCTCATGTAGCTTGGCTTACAGCTAGAAGTATGGGATTACAGTACAACTGTCAGACATTGATACTTCGTGCGCACTGCCCACCGAGTGCTGGGGTGCCCGAGCATGCCTCTTTTTCAGCTGTGAAATTCCATTCGACTCCGAAAGGACGATTAACCTGTAATAGTCTACAGCTCTCTGTGACCTACTGATAACACGAAATGGCCCCAATCCGAAGTGAAGTCTCGAAAGGACTTCGATTCCTCTTGTATCGCGAGAACGGAGGGTACTTCATCTTCTCTCCGCATAAAGAAAACGTATTTGCCTGCTTTCCAGTCAAGACATCAATTTCCTCTTCGAGGGAGTATGATTCTTGACAGCATGCTCCACAGAACAATCCGTTGGAAAATCATTCGCACAATTTCTGATTTGGAAAGTGTTTGCAAGTAGTCTATTCCCGCCGCACATTTCTTTATGAGCCGGGCAATGCATATGTAGAAAACCAGATACCCTACGTGTAGTACAATTATAGAAGTGCTCTCTAATGGTAGCGACGCTTCCCGCTTCTTTCAGCCGAGAAGAACCTCATCCGGATGTGTGAGTCCGATCAATGCCCAGCTCTTTGATTGTATCGCGCCTTGCCAAACGTAAAAGGAACGTAGCGGTACTTGATCATATGCTGAATCTGTCTTCGCACTGCGGTTTTCAGTCAGCTTATCATCCCTCAAGATCCCGACCCCATTCTGACGGAGACAGCGTTCTGGAAGCAAAACTTACTCGTCAACCCAAATAGAATAAAGAAATACGCCACTAGCACCGGCCAGAACACTGGCACGTTGAATAACTGCCACCACGTGCAGAAGAACGCAATCGCAATCGCCCGTGTACTTGAATGCCAGAATTTGAATTCGGGGAGCCGTCGGATGAAGGGCCGGAACTCTTCGTCATGCTTCGTGGGGAGCGCTTCGCCGTCTTCGAGTCCTTCGTCTTGGGTGAGAGAGGGGTCGAATTTGGGTTGCAGGAAGGCGAGAAATTGGTTTAGAAGGTAGATGCCAAGGGTGTAGCAGACTGGGCGCAGAGCGGTTAGCTGGAATTTGGCGAAAGGAGGGTAGCGCATGGGATCACGCCAGCGAGGCGAGCGGAGCTGGAGACGGTGGAAAAGGCATACCGATGTACCAGCCCTGAGCCATGACGATACGGAGAAAGAAAGAGACAAGGAGGGCGCCGCTGAAAGACCAGCGGTAGGCGACATAAGGCGTTGATTTATCGAGGTAGGATTGGTAGAACTGGTGAGGAGGTCAGCTAATCTAGCTGGGCGTCTGTTGGGTCCATTCATTGTACATACTCTGGTGAATTTTGACGTTTGCGCGCTCACGGCGGCGAAAGGGGTCGTATCTGGCTCTGTGCTGTCCATTTTCGAGGTTTTGGTTGGCGACGAGCGCCTGGGACCGAGCGCCTGGGACCGAGCGCCTGGTCAGGATAGCAGAATTACAGCAGCTGGACACGGGTCAGATCTTAAAAGAGTGCAGCGACGACACTAAAACGACAGTGTGAAGTTGATGTTCAGGCTGAAGGAAAGGAAACATACAATTATTGAAGCTCGCCAAGCAAAGATCCCCAGCCGAGCACTAGACCCCTTCAGGTGCAAGCAAACCATCTCTCCGCTTCCACAACCTCCATACGCTCACCTTCCGTACCCAGGTGGTAAACACTGCAGCATGGCTCCTTTACGAATTTTGAGGCCATTGGCCCTCAAAGTCACACCACCCTCACTCCCTCGTTTCATCCGACCCTACTCCTCCGCCGTCTTAGCGACCTACGACAACCTCCTCATCACCACCCCGAAGCCCGGCGTCGGTCTCAGTAGGCTACATCAGAATACCCTCCCCCTCGCGCCCACAAGCCTCGCTGACCTCGCTGATCCCAGTCCCATATAGTAACCCTCCACCGCCCCCGCGCCCTCAACGCCCTCTCCACCGCCCTCTTCACCGAGCTCAACGCCGCCCTCCTCGCCTTCGACAATGACTCCACCACCGGCGCCATCGTGCTCACCGGCAGCGAAAAAGCCTTCGCCGCCGGCGCCGACATCAAAGAGATGAAAGACTTGACCTTCAGCCAAGCCTACAACACCAATTTCATCGCCTCCTGGTCCGCCACCATTCCTAATATCCGCAAGCCGATCATCGCGGCTGTCAACGGCGTGGCGCTTGGAGGGGGGTGTGAGCTTGCTATGATGGCTGATATCATATACTGCTCCTCCAGCGCAACGTTCGGGCAGCCGGAGATCAAGCTTGGGATTATCCCTGGCGCGGGCGGATCGCAGCGGTTGATCAGGGCGGTGGGGAAGAGTAGGGCTATGGAGCTGATATTGACGGGGATGAATTTCAGTGGGAAAGAGGCGGCGGAATGGGGACTTGCGACTAAGGCCTTTGATAGTGCGGAGGCGTGCCTTGAAGGGGCGATGGACACGGCGGGGAGAATTGCGGGGATGTCGAGGCTGGCGGTTAAGGCGGCGAAGGAGGTAGTGAACAAAAGCCAAGATTTGCCTTTAAAAGAAGGTCTGGATTTTGAGAGGAAGGTTTTTCATGGGCTGTTTGCGAGCAAGGATCAGAAGATTGGTATGTTGAAGTTTCCACGGCCAGTGCATCAGAATAACAACGGCTCAACTACTGACGTGTGCTTGCAGGCATGTCAGCTTTTGTGGAGAAGAAAAAGCCGGAATGGTCTCATGAGTAGAATCAATCATCATATCTGTGCATATGGGGACAATGCAAACTTCCAGTCGTTATCATTTCTTGTATCTCTTTCGCAATGTTCCGATGTTTCTTCTCTACGACTTCGAAGAGCCAGTAACCCTTGCCTGCCCAGCCTATTCTATGTATCTCGATTTGAACTCCGGCTTCGCATGTCTGACAAGCGCTTTCCCAGCCATAGCTTCCTGTTCCACATTAACATACCATATAAGCAAAACTCTTCCAAAAACATTTGATCAGGACACTTTCGGTTTGCAGAGACAATTTACCGTTACAGCCAATAACATGACCCACCCGTTTCCCATCATTACTGCACGCAATACTGGCGTGTGTCATATCATCATATTAGTACACAAAACAAGGAAATCGTTGCAATCGTCAAAGTCCAAAGATCAATGGCAGACCTGCCTGCTGCGCCGGTGAAAGAAGTCAAGGCCACTGTGGAGTTGCCATTGCTCCCAGAAGACGCTGAAGACGCCGAGGTTGGGCTCGCTGAATCTGCAGTCGAGGGAACATATCCGTGCATCGATGCTATTATTGCTCCCAAGATCGACGCCTCCGCTCCTGGTGCTTTCGTGGGCTTGGGAAGCGCATACGTCTTACCTCCGACCACAATGACTTGTGAGCCGACTGAGACGGCGGTGCCAGAGATCGTTGTTTGGGCGCCTTGGGTCATGGTCACGCCGTTGAAGACTATGTCGCTGTTGCTGGCGAGTGAGACTGCTGACTCAGTAGGTAATGGGATGCTGTACGTCTTGCCCCCGACCACAATGGCATTCGAGTCAACTGAGATTGCGGTGCCAGATATCGTTGTTTGAGCACCCTGGGTCATGGTCACGCCATCGAAGACGATATCGCCGTTGCTAGCGAGTGGGACCGCTGGACTAGTGGGTAATGGGAGGCTGTACGTCTTGCCCCCAACCACGATAGCATTCGAGCCGACTGAGACTGCGGTGCTAGAGATCGTTGTTTGAGCACCTTGGCTCAAGGTTATGCCCTCATAAACTACATCGCCGTTGCTGGCGCGTGAGACTGCTGAGTCAGAGGGTAGTGGGAGGTTGTACGTCTTGCCCCCAACCACCACAATGCTGCTGCCTGCCGATACTGCGGTACCGGAGATGACTGTCTGCATACCTGGAGTTAATGTCTTGCCATCAACAACGATGGCGCCGTTGGGAGCAAGTGAGATTGCTGGGTCAATAGGTAATGGGAGGCTGTACGTCTTGCCCCCAACCACCACAATGCTGCTGCCTGCCGATACTGCGGTACCGGAGATGGCTGTCTGCAAACCTGGAGTCAATGTCTTGCCATCAATCATTATGGCGCCGTTGGGAGCAAGTGAGATTGCTGGGTCGGTAGGTGAAGGCAGTGCGTAGGTTGACTTGCCAATGACAATGATATTGGATCCGACAGATAGAGAAGTACCTGATATGGTTGTTTGGAATCCGGCAGTAACTTGGGGGTTTGGGAGACTTTCCAACGATGCAAGGCCTCGGAGCACGCTTTTAGGCAATACAGGCAAATTGATCGTCCTGCCACCTACAACCACGTCTCGATAGGAGGCAGGATCCGGAGCGGCTGAATCGGTCACTGTAGATTTGTCGTAGGTGCTACTGCCGACAACCAGGTAGCCTGATCCAACGGAGACGTAGGTGCCGTCTACAGTGCTTTGCCGACCCTCTGATATCGTCAAACTGCCAACCACGACTGCTCCATTAGGTCCGGCTCCTATTCCCTTTCCAGCAATTGCGGGTGGTTTATTAGCAATTTGTGAGTTAATTGCTTCTAGTGCATTTTCGGAAGGGGGCTGGGCAGACCAGCGGCCTTGAGTAGAAGGTACAGCGTAGGTGCTGCTGCCGGCCTCAATTCGATCCGTGCCGATCGAAATACGGGTACCGTCGATCATGGTATGAACTCCGGGAAGCATAGTCTTTCCACCTATTACAATTGTTCCACCACGATCAATTTCCATTGTCTGCCCTCCGATAACAGACGGTGCTGACTCCAGTCCAGGAATTGGCGTTGGTTTTGCGAATGTAGAGCTGCCGAGGTATACAGCATGGGCATCGGCAGAGACGCGTATGGTGTCAATGGTTACAGCGGGACCGCCCTCGCTGACGATCACTCCAGCGACTGAAACTTTACCTTGAGACAAAACATATACGGGTCGGCTTCCCGCAGTTGCAATAGCTATGGGATCTGAAGTCGCAGATGGGTGGTCAGGTGCTTTGACATACGGCATCCCGGGTTGGCTTCCGGCAGATGCGATGGATATTTGCTCTGAAGACGCAGATGGGTGGTTTGAAGACGTAGATGGGTGGTCTGAAGACGTAGATGGGCGGTTTGAAGACGCAGATGGGCGGTCTGTTGCTTCGACATACGGCATCCCGGGAAGTGGACCGAAGTCAATGGAAGGAGGGTTTGGCTTTGTGCTGCCACCTTCCGTATGCGTTGCGGGTGATGGATCGACAGGCTGAGATGCTGTGATTGCTGGAGGCACCATTGTCTCGACAGGAGTATGAAAGTGAGCTGCGGCTGGACGCGCTGACCAAGTGGCCCCCAAACCGGGTGAAATCCCTGGGAATGGTTTGTGGGCTACTGGTACGCAATTGAGACAAGTCGCAATCGCTGAGACTGACTCGTGGGCTATTGGTCGGCAATTGAGACAAGTCGCAATCGAAGAATAAGCCAGTGGTCCCGCCAGTGTGATCGTAGGAACAAGAGCACTGGCTGGAGTGAGAGCACGCGGTGGATCATAGTCGCCCCAATTGTACGCATCAGTGCCACAATCCTTCCACGCCGGATCCAGAGTTAATATATCTGAAGGATATGACAGTATTGGACTCGCAGCCATGACCGTACCGTTCGGACTCACGCCACCAAGTGGCCCATTGCCTCCATCTGGCCCGTTGAACTGCCAGAAGCAGCCTTTATCAGCAATCCAATTTTGAGGCGGATACATCAAGTCATGGACCCGCAACGACGACCAGGGACGGCCGACTTGATGGTAGTTGCACGCGCCCGGGACAGTCATGAGATAATTCGGCGGATATGCTTTTGTGACGTTGTAATGCGCCGCCAGAGTAACTGGAGGCCCCAAAGCCCAATCATTTATCCCAGCCGATATAGTACGCCACACGACATACACTGATGGTGAAGTGCTATAACATTTCCAGTCAGGCTTTGATGGGCAATGCGGATATTTTGTTGGTTCACTCACAAGGTAAAGCCATCAGACACCGCTGTTACCACACCTGACGATACGTTGGTGGAATTGCTTTCAGGAAAATACAGTACCTGGACATTTCCAGCGTAGAGCACGCAGTCTTTTACATCTGGGATACCGGTATTGTTGCCAGGCGATTGCGTAGAATTGGCTCCAGGTTGCTGGGAAGCACCGGTAGAATTCAATGGTCCCGAGATATCGTAGTATGCTTCTCCAGCGTTGACCAAGAGTATGGCTGTCTGGACGATCAACGCCTGGAAATACCAGAAACATCCCATCAGGCTACAACGGAAGAGGAACGAATGATCTCAGATGAAGTAGGAATGCCGAAGACATGAAAGAGATTAGACATAGAAGCGATGCTACCACTTACATATAACGCAAGAACAGTATAGAACCAAGATCGCCATCGAGAAGAATCCCAGCCCTAGAGAACACGAGGCTATGTCTCACAGCACCATCGGATAGACCTCATTGTGCAGATTGAGTTCGCCTATTTCGGAGCAAACTTCACCCAATCAATGCGTAGGTGTGGCTACACCATGCATGGCCAGGCGTACACGACGAGACTCTCTGTCATAGGTATCTCCCCGACTTTGTCTCCGTTCGAATGGCTTGCATATTTCATGATCTGTTTGAGCGTGGGACATGGCAGGGCTTCTTGGATGGCACAGTATTGATAACTGCGACCTCCCTTTTCTCTCCGTGGTACAGTCTGTATGCATGGCTGGTGATAGATACGAGCCTGAGAGGTCTATCAATAGTAGACTTTGCAGCCCCGCTACTGCAGGAACGTTATGCCGGGAAACCGTGCAGTCTCTGAGAAGGCCTCTCCCACAAGTACCTAGATTGTTGTATTGATATTCTAATTACCAGAGGACTCACAATAGCACATACTATCACTCCACCGATAAAGTAGGTCCGCGTGGTTCGACGATTCGTTGTCAGTGGGGAAGCCCAGTCAGTGTGTACTTCAAATGGGATGTTTCCAAAAGGAGACCTGTTCGGCCCTGGCTTATCGAGATATGCAAGCCTTCGTCGTCACACTGCAGGGATAGCCGTCTTCTGGAAGAGGCTTTGCTCAGCCTAGAAACTTCATCGCCGCTGTCAGAGACAGCAGGCGGTAGTGACAGTAATCGGGCGCAATCACTACGTACAAGTGTTGAACCCACCACTGTGAAATCCGCTCAATGTTAATGCTGCGAATGTGGGTCCTCCGCTTCGCTCTCGTGAAGGTGAAGTAGATCAGTGGACTTGAGAAGCAGGCAAGTTGTCGAATCAGCATCAGCTCGACGCCAAGGCTGATAGGGCTGACCGCATCAACTACAACCTTAACTTTTCTGCCCCCACCTACCCCATCCTCTCACTTCTCGTTGCATTGCCCAAATCGATACGAAATGCCCGTCTTCCAAGCCAGAAAGTTTCGCCCCAACTCCTACCAACACACCATCGCGGCCACCTACAGACGCCACCTCGCCCGCCACCCTTTCCTCCTCTTCGGCCTCCCCTTCATCACCATCATGGTCGCCGGCTCGTTCTTCCTGACCCCCGCCACCGCTCTTCGCTACGAGCGGCATGATCGGAAGATGAGGCGGCTCAGTAAGGAGGAAGAGATGGGAATTGGAAAGGATAGGCGGAAGGTCGATAGTATGCAGGAGGAGTACTATCGTCTGGCGGCCAAGGATCTGGATGATTGGGAGAATAGGAGGGTAGAGAGGATGAAGGGGGAGCCGGATGGGGTATTGTGATTTTGGGTCATGGTTTATGAACAGATGGAGCTTGGAACAGGATCAGCTCGCGATGATCTTTCCAGGAACTTGTGATTAGGAGCTGGCGCGATATTGGGAAAGCACAAGGAGGAGTCCAACCATGGCGAATTGGAGGAAGGCCAGCTAGGCCTTGGCTTCTCTGGGGGAGAAGGGACAGCACTTGTATCAGCGAGAATTGCCAAAGTGAATCTCCATTGGAGATGACATTTGGGATCCTCCGTTGCTACCAGTGAGTTGTAAGTATGAACCCTCATTTTCATGATCGGACTGTCCCCAACTCACCTCAAAGCTTTCGCACAGCATTGGACATCCGCTGTTTTTAAAGCATGCTCCATCAGCATCCCGCAACACCCATACCCAATTTTCGAGCTTTCGCCTCCATTCCAACAGCAAGATATCACCACCCGGGCAAACACATATCATCCAACGTCCCCAACTCCTCCCCATCCTCAACCCCCGCACTCCCTCCGCCCACCCTCTCACCTCCCCTCACAACCCCCCCCCCCAACCTCATCCACACCTCACCTCACTTCACAACCCCCCTTCTTCCCCCAACGCCCAACGCCCAACGCCCAACCCCCGGCACCCCCGTGGGCAGACTCCTCAACCTTCCCCCCAACACGCTCTTAATTTCTTCCTCGATGCTCTGTTTGCCGTTATCCCCGCCACCATGCTTCCAAGAGAGCAGAAAGGTGCATATGAGCATGATGATCACGGTCAAGAGGAGTAGGCCGCCGAGAAGGTGCAGCGAGCGCGTGTTGGCGTGCATGCTGAGCTTGATGGCTTGCGTGGCTGTGCGGAGGGATTGTGGGAGGTGCATTTCTGAGGGGGGGAGGTGGGGGGGCTTGGATTTAGGGGGGTTTGGTGGTTGGGGTTGTTGGGTGGAATGGAATTGTGAAGATTGATGGACGCTGGGTAATATGATGAAGTTGTGAAGTGTTCGTTGGTGTTTGTTCATTTTCAATCTGCAAAGTGTCAACACACTTGCGGCTACTGTGGTGATTGTAAGGGCATCAATGTAGTCTTCAGTACAAACCTTTCACTTTGGTCAAGACAATTGCTCAAATGAAGCTAGCTAACACGATCTAAAACAAAAAGCAAGCTCTAATCCTTCTCTCCCAAAGAAATCTAGACCTCAGCTATCCCCTTCTTCGCAAAGCCTCTATCTCACTCCCCGACACCTCCCTTCAGCACTTTAATTCCTCCGATGCTTTCTCCCGAGAGCCCAAAAGACCGCAATCCCAGCAAGCACAATGAGAATCCCACCCACCACGAACGCAGGGATCATTTTCTTAACAGCAGAGTTGTCAGCGCCTTTGATATCGACGCCCGGAGACGGCTGGCCGCTGGAGATCCCATCTCCTTCGTAGGATTTCTGCGATTCTTCTTGCTTGTCGTTTCCTGCGCTTGGTGGGGATGCGTTTGCGGCTGGGGATTTGCTGTCGTTAGAGGATAGATCGAGGGTTGGCTGCAGGAGGGGGATGTTTGATGCAGTTGATGAAGCGGATGTGGAGTTGAGGTTGGTGGGGGAGGAGATGTTGGTGTTGGGAAGTATTGCTTTGTCGAAGGGAGGGTGCGCGGAAGAGATGGTGGCGAAGAGGAAGAAGAGGCAGATGGTCCATGTTTTGATACGGATATTGAGGATATTGGTGTTCATGGTTCTAGGGGAGGCTTCTTGTCAAGGCGTAGTGTAGTTCTGAGAGGGTGTAGAGGATATTGGTCTGTACTGCCTGTTTTGAAGCTCCATGATCGTAATATATATATAATGATGCTGTAGATGCAGAACCTGGAGCCGCAAGTGATGAGTCTTCTTACATTTCTCGATGAGTATGGTTTCTGAGTGACAAAGTCTCAAATTCTGCGCATGTCTGACTGCGCTTGGTGACATGTGGAATGCGTCGTTCCCATTCTCCTTCCCAGGTCAGTCGGTCAAGCATAAGCTTTGTTTTTCACCGAGATTCGGATGTGTAATCTTGAGAAAATCTGTCTCGCTGCCGTCACAGTACAATTTGGTCAGCTCGTGTCATTCCATGATTAAGACCTTAGAGTCTCTGGCTATGTTTGACAGCTTGTCCGTTTTGATGTGCTCCCATGTGGTGGTCTTGACGATCAGTCTCCAATTGAAAGCACACCGCAGGACATTAAGATTTCATTGCTGAACCGAAAATCTTCAGTGATCCCCTCTCTTGCGAGGATGTCCCGCTGCCTAGGACACCGTTGTTGTTGGTATACAGACCCTTGGTCGGAGGCTAACGTGGTCTCCAACAAGCTTCCTTCAGAGGTGGTGGCTAGAGAGCCATGATAAAGGATCAAGGTGTCTCACGTATGATTCTTCAGTCACCTGTGCGTTCATTGAATCGCTGTGCAGCAGCGCCGAAGATGAGGGGTGCGATCCGTATAAGACAGATGAACATAACCACATGTACAGGCAGCCATCTTCGAGCCCACGGATCCGTTTGGTAATGTCGTAACAAGTAGCCTGTTAAGAAGGTCAGGATGAAGCGGAAGTCAAGCCACGAAGTGAGTAGCATGCAAAATTCGAGAAAGTGGCGGAACGTGGGCTCAAATCTCTGCTGGGCGGGCCTTATAACTCTCCCCACATCTTTCGACAGAGAAGCAAACGCTCGCTTGTGTAAGTTGGCATAGGGAATGGAGTCCAACTGTCCCTTCAGGACGTCCAAGCACCAGTCCGGCATTCTTGCACCGCTCGATTGCTGAAACATCGTCAGTCACAGAGCTGGCTTCCACGCAGACCACAAACCTGCTGCTCCAGGTTCGAGCAAAAGCCGACCGCATCCTTCCGTGCTGTCCACATGGCCAACATATACATCCTGACAGCGAAGAAACCCGTGATGAGCAGAGCCGCTAGGCCGGCCAGAGCAGCGATATTCTGTAGCCATGTAGTCCACGACCACTGTCTGCTTAATTTTGCTTCCGTCCCCTCTTGAGCTTTTGCACGTTTGATACGATATTTTCTGAGCCTCGATATTCATGAGCTTGCGCTTTTTCATTATCCGCCAGGCTTCCGATGTCTCATCGTGCTCCATCTCGTTCTGACGGCGGAAAGCTTGCCTGGACAACTGGTGGTGCCGTGTTTGCGTCGTCCGTCCGTGCACCTTGCGGCTCGGCGGTCATGGTCTCATCGCCTGACATCCTTTAAAGCCATCTGGATCCGGCTGGTTTACGACCCTTGGGTACTGTGGAGGGTTGCAATGATCTTTCGAGAGAGCACTCGATAGAAATGTTCGTAGTGTTCAAGCTTCGTGTTGCGAAAGCAAGCTTTGATGGATGATGTTATGATTTTGCCTCAGTACTCAGACCTGCCTGCAGAAAAACCTTTAACCCTAAAATCAACCCTAAATACTCGCTTAAGTTAGGGCGACGCTAGGGTTGAAGCTAGACGATAGCTTATGCGCGATGGCTTAAACTAGATTTTAATGTGCCTAAGCACGTCCAAATTCGATATGAAGAATATTATAGCGAGTTTTCAAATTTTTTTTGCAACAAATTTGAGAACAACATAATTTAATTCGAAGAGAAATCGACTTTCTTGTCGATAAATGCATCAAAATTGTCTTCTTACAATTTAAGAACGTCGTCAATCAATTTTATCGCGCAACACAATGTCGATTATAATTATTATAAGTATTATTGTTTTTTTATTTGCTACTTTTGTCTATGCTTTATCTAATAATGTTAAAATCAAACACGTGTTACGTTTGACGCGCTTTTATTGTCGTCTTTAAGTTGTGATTCTCGAAAAGATCAAAAAATCTAATGCTTATTACACAATTTTTAAGTTCGACTAGATTCTATACCTTACGTTCGAAGCTTCTCACAATTCTATTATTTGAGCGATTCATTAATTGAAGATTTTACAAGTGCTTGAACTCACTTAATCGTTATCGTCGTTATATATTAAATACTTTATAAATCGACGCGAGAACAATAAACGCATTCGAGAGTGACAAAAGCGTCAAAAGAATGCGAATAAGTCAAAAGCGCATTAAGATAATCGTGCGAAATCGCTTTGACTTCGAGACGAAACAAAAGCAAATCAATGAATTAACGTAAACAATAGTTGACGACTTAATTGTTATAACGAAGATTAATTTCGAAAAAAGTTTACTATTTTAGACAACGTTATTTATATATAATATTTCGAAAACTATGTTAATTATTATGTCGTTGTTAATTTTGAAAAATAATTAGTGTGAAAAGTTAAATAGTATTTCAAAATGTAAATCGTTAATGTTGAACAATAACAATAACAATTCGAAAACGCGAGATAAGATAAAATCGAATGTCTTTATATACGATTAATTATGTCAATAACATTTAAACAACAAAAAAATGATTAAATTGATCTTGTTTTAATATTTATTAGTTCGAAAATTGCTATTAATTAATATTTTAACGACAAGATGTTAAGATACGAATCTTTTTTTTTCAAATTGTGCATGCTAATTATTGACGAACTTTATTTGATCGAAGAGTGACAAAAGTTTAAAGTCGAATATGCGAATCTTGATGTACTTCGAATATAATTGTTGATTAACATTTCGATATTAAAAGTGTTTGCTATCTTGAACAATAAAATTAAGAAAATAATTCGAAGTTAATGTGAATTTAACGAACAAATTAAAGTATTGCGAACATTATTAAATCGTTTTAAGATATTTTTGCAATTTATTAAGATAAAAAAGACAATTGAGAACATATTTAATTTTTAATTTCTTTTATTGAACATCTTGCAAAGCGCATTCGATATATCAAAAACAATAATATATATAAATAATATAGCATCAATTTAATGCTTTAAGCTTGCGAATTCTTTTGACAATAAATAAGAAATCTCGAGTATTTAAAAAAAGTTATTTAATGAGTGCTTCTCTTAATAGCGTCAATAATCAAAAATAACAAGAAACGTATTCAACGTACTTTTAAAAAGAGATCGCATTTATGTTTATTTTTCAAAATTCTAATTTGCATTAAGATCTATAAAATAAAAATAAACAATTCGAATATTAAACAAGTTATTTAATTACTTGTATTTAGAAACATTAATCGAATATATTAGCGTCTTGAGCGCACAAATCCATGCGTTAAGAAGCAAACATATTTTATAATGTTATATTTAAAGTGATGCATAAAATTTCGAATTCTTAAAGCGTTAATTGGGCGCAAAAATGTTAATGTTAATTTTGTCGCAATTATCGAAAAAGTAAATAATGCTAACGACGAAACGTCTAAAGAAAAAAATGACGTTAGTAGTTAAGTAATAATTCTTGATAAAAACACTTCTTAATTAAGACAAAATCTTAATACAAACGATGCAATCGAATTAATAAATAAGTTAGATGCTATACGTTGTTGCAATCTCGAAAAGAATATATAAGAACTAATTAACGTTTCAAACGATTGTTATCGAAAAATCAAATTGCTACATTTTAATAACGAAATAGTTAATAGTATAAGTTTTACAAAGTAAAACGAAATTTAATCTAAATTATGTTGTTCGAGTTGCAATTTAAATAAGCAAATACTTATTGTTTTGCATAGCAAAATTAACATTTAAAACATTCGAATGTTAAAAAAGAAAATCTAATTTAAGAAGCAATTAAAAAGCTAAAGAACGCAAAAGAATTCTTATCTTAAATTTCATTTAATCTTGATTATGCTTAACGAGATGTTAAAGAATCTAATAATTTAAGACGAATATATAACTAATAAAGCGAATCTCAAGCAAATTATAAAAAACGTATAGAGTAACGTAATGCAATACGACGTTAAAGTGCTCGAAATTTTGAAACAAAATTAACAATTAAATGTTAAATCGAAGATAATAATTGCGACAAGATTGCGCGACAAAAACGAAATAAACGAGATATTAATAAACGAAGTCGTTGTGATCTTTTAACAATAACGAATCTTTTATTTAATCAAGATTAATCACGAATCTTTAACAAAAAATAACAAAAAACAAAAGAAAAAAAATAAGCAAAAAATAAGCGCAAAATCGATAAATACAAGCTTCGTTAATCAAGAAATAAGAGAAAATGTCGCATTAAAAATTAAAAATTAACAAACATTAAAAGACGAACGAGATAAAAATTCTTCAAAAACGTTTTCAAAAACATTCAAAATTCGAAGGCAAAAGTCGCTAAAAAAGATTTTAAAAAATGTTAATAAAAATCTATTATTGTCGAAAGACAAACAAGAGATTAAGAAAAAAAAAATCAAGTTATTTGAACAATTATAAATTTAATTCGATTGTTAAACGCATGCGATGCGATTTTAACAATTTGACAAGTTTTAATAAGAATAAGCGCGACAATTGCGATAAGCGAAGTTGTATAAATATAAATTTAAGAGATTGTAAAAAAAACTAGAATGCACGTTCTTTATCGCTAGATATTTGCGACAACAACACATTAAGAATTGAAGAAAATCAAGAGTTTTCGTTTAGATTTAGAGTTTTTTTAAATTTAAATTTGTCGTTGTTGTTTACGTATTCGATCTTTAGAATCTTATTATTATTTATATTCTTTGTTGTGACAAAAAGTTTTATTTGATATTGACAATTATATTTAGCGTCGTTTTCGTTCAATTTAACAATGTTTGTTATATATAAATTTACAATAGAATTTTTAAAATATTGATCGATAAACTTTTTAATTAATAACGTTTTTACTAAATGCAACGTTATGCTTTATATATTTTTCGAATTATTCTTTTTTAAATGTTTGTTTAATTCGACGATCTTAAACTATTTCTTTATAGATAAATTAAGTCTTAACAAATATAAGTTTATGAGTGCTTAATTCTTAAGTAGCTCATCGTTGTTTTAAGAAAATATTAAGCATTTTTTTAAAATGTTTTTAGATTCAAGTTTAGTAACTTTAGCAATTAATTTATTTTAAAATTAAAATTTTCTCGATTTTAAAAATTTATTAAATTGTTAATTAATATTGTATTTTGCAATTTTTTCAATATTGTTAATGTGTCAATTATGTGAAGTACGCGCAATAATGTTTGAGCATAGTTTGACATATTTGTTGTTTTCGTTTAAAAAATAATCGCAATTTTTCAAAGAACGTATCTTAAAAATTTGATATTCGCGTATTTAATAACATATCGAAATATTATGTATAACTTCACATAATTGCAAAATTTTTAATAATTTCGAAACTCTTAATTAAAAATTGTTAAAATTGCGATAGTTAATTGCGCAAGTAATGATTTGTAAAGCTAATCTTTTATACGTCGAAATAATTTTATTCAAAATTTAATGAGTCTCTTAATATAAAATTTAAATTACGTTAAAGTATTGTTAATAATCTTAAAGTTGTGCTTCTCTATTACGTTAATACTTTCGTAAGAAATATTAGAGCGAGTTATGCTATTAAAGAGATTTGTAAACGTCTTTAGACAATGCAAGCAATCATTTAATAATAAGAATTGCAACTATAAACAATCTTATGTTTGATAAATCTTCACAAATGATTTAATGAATTAAAGTAACAATAAGTAAAGACTTAAGATAAGTTGAACACAATTCATAAGAAAGTCGCATTCGAAAATTATATACTTTTTCATTATTTAGAGTTCAAGATGTTTAAGATGTTTAAAATCTAATTATTTTAATTATCTTAATTCGAAATTCAAGATGCTTAAGAGTCAAGTTATCTTAATTATTTTGATTTTGTTGATAGATCTTTTCTTTTTAATTATCTTGTAAAGAACGATGCGCGACAAATAGTATTTATTAACACGCGACTCGTAACATTATCTTTTCTCTTTAAGAATTTTCGTTCTAAAACTTTTTTTTTATTATGTTAATCAAGCTAATTATTAAACAACGTCGCAATTTCGTTGCTAATTGTCGCTATAAGCACACTTTTCTCACAATGCGTTCTTGTCGAATCTATATCGCATTTGGCGTATCTTGTCAAATAAATAAAGAATATCTTAAGTGTAAAAAGTATTATCGAAAGAATCGAAAATACGATTTGACTTCTAATTATTAAGAAATGAATAAAGCTATTTAAAAGACTAAAAAGCTAAATGATAAAATAACAAAGTTGCGTTTAAGAATTGTGCGAAAAACGAAATAAAGAAAACACTAATTTTGTCGTTTAAAAAATATGAGTGATGCGAAGTCGAAGAATATTCTAAAGATCAAAAAGAGTAAGAAAGAGATCAAATGTACTAAAGAAATGCTTAAAACTTTATTTAATATTATTATCGATTTTTCATTGTTCGCTTTCTTGTCTTCTAATGCTTTGTCAACTCTTATAAGTAATTTTGTCGTTAACGAAATCGTCGTAGCTTGTCAAGACACTTCTTTAAGTTCTTGAGTAACTCTTATGTATTCTTGAAAATAAAATATTCTTTTTATTTGATAAAATATTTTTGATTTTCTTGTTGTAAATTTTTTTTAATCTTATATTGTTTCTCTTTTTGTAAATGAAAATAAAACGTATTCTATAAAGACGTGATTAAATTCGCTAATTTCAACAATAAAATATAAAATACTAAAAATACTTTGACGTCTTTAAGTAAGTCGAGTTCCTAATTGACTAATCTCTTTGTTTTCTTAACGAAAAACGATTCGACTTTGATATAATTTAATTTCTTGCTTAACTTTTTTGTCTTAAGATTTTTTGTAAAAAAATATATTTTTTTTATTTTTTTTTATTAAGATGTCGTTTTTCGTTTTTTGTTCTAATACTTGATTAATTTCTTTTACATTTTTAAGATATTGTCGTATATCTTTTTTAGTGTCGTTATTCTTTCGATAACTAATTAAGTTAACAAATGCTTTCGCTCTTTCTTAAAAAGATTAAATTCTTTGTTATAATTGACGAAGAATAAAGTTATTTTAGTGATATTTAAAATCTTTGCATTTAATGCTAGTTGCATCATAGATAAAAGTAATACTTAATTATTATAAATATTGTTGACGTAATGTTTTAAATATTGCTTTAGACTTTAATTTGTTCGCTCTATTTAATTATTCGTAATCAAATAATAGACAATGAACATTCTAAGTCTTGTTTCTAACATTAATAGAAGCGTCTTTTAATAATTAGACGTAAAGAGCTTGTCTTTGTCACTAATTAATTCTTTAAGTATATCGTAATATCGTATTAGTCGATTTAATACAATATATTTTAATTATTTTGCTATAAACTTTTTTTACATGCGATAATATATAAATACTTAATAAGTTTGTTAATCATTATTAGTATTAAATTATATTTATCTCTAATTGCTAGATTCGTTAACTTGAGCAACTTAATAATAAAGTTTATCGTAACTTTATCTCATAACGATTCAAATAATTCTTAATATTGAATTTCGTCATAATTTGCATGTGTATTATGTTTGTTTTACTAATAATTAAGACATCGTTTAACGTATATCTTAACAACTTATCTCATTTGAGAAAACTAATAATGCTAGCGTAAAAGTTGAAGAATTTTGATCACTTTCGAATGCTTTTGCAATAATTTATCATAATATTTCTTTATACATTTGTCGATTTTGTTAATAAATATTTGAATTCTTTTTTTTTATTGAAAACTCTTTCTTATTGTCTTTAAATATTCGTAAGATAGCATTTAGCTCGTATTTGTTTACTAATAATGATTCGTTTTTGTTGATCTTAAGTATGCTATAATTGAACGACTTTTTCGTTTTTATATAATTATTTCTTTTATTAAGTGCGTTTGCTTTATCATTATCTTTGTCTAATATATATTGTATTCTAAACTTGTATTGTTTAAATCGCTCTAATTATCGCATTTGTCTTCTATTAAGTTGTTTAATAGTAGTGAAGTGTAGAAAATTCTTGTGATCTATAAGAATCGTAAATTTTAATAATTTTTCATTATATACTCTTCATAATTTTAGAAAGACTACAATAACAAGTAACTTCTTATTATAAATATCATAATTTTGTTCAATTAACGAAAGTTTTCTCGAAAGATATGTTATTAAGTGTCACATGTCTTTATGCTTTTAATTAAAGTATACATTAATAATTAAATCTAATGCGTCGATTTCAATTCTATTTAATAGTTGTAAATTGTACATCTTTAATATTAATTTCTTTAAACATTCTAGTTTAAGATTCTAAAATGATTTTTTTTTATTAATTTCTATATTTATGACGTCTTCTTTTTCGTAAAATTTGTTAATAATATTGCATTAACGAAGTAATTCTTAATGAACTTTTTGTTGTAATTTATAAAATTTAAAAAAAATTAAACTCTTTTAACATTAATAAATGATTTTTATTCTTTAATTGCTCGTAACTTTTTGAAATTCATGCGTACTTCATATTGTTTAACGACAAATTTAAGAAAGTCAATTTCTTTTTAATGAAATTCGCATTTCTTTAATTTAAGATGTAAGTTTTTTTTATTTAAATATTTCAATATTTTGAAAACATAATTTATATGTTCTTTCAAAGTATTTGAGTAAATTATGATATCGTTCAAGTATGTTATAACAAATCGATTCAAATATTGTCGTAATATATCATTGATTATTTCTTGATATATTGTCGAAATGTTTGTAAACTTAAACGACATTATTATGTATTCGTATAGTTTATATTGTATGCAAAAAGCTATTTTTTACTCTTTTTTGTCTTCATTCTAATCTAATTGTACGCTTTTCGTAAATTCAATTTAATAAAATACTTTGCTTCAAATAATCGATTCTAAAGTTCGCTAATGTTAAATAATAAATATCGATTTTTATCGTAATATTGTTTAACTTTTAATAATTAACACATAAACGAAAAATTTCGTTTTTTTAAATACAAAGAGAATTGAGTATTCTATCTATGATTAGAATTTTTTAATAAATTTTTTTTTTCGTTTTTTATTAGATATTTGCGAAGAGTTTTTAGCTTCTTTTTAAATAAAGCATATATAAATTTAAACGTAAATTGTTTGTTTAATTTAAGTTTAATCTCGTAATTTTACGATTAATATTTAAATAAAATTTTGATCGTTTTCTCTTTTTAAAACAAATGCTTTCAATTGTTATATATTCGTAATATGTACTTTAGCGATTCTCTCGTTATATTAAATAATTTAAAGCTCTTAAAAGATTTGCAATTTTTTTTACTTATTTTAATTTTGTGATTTAGCTAATCTTTGTTAATGCTTGTTAAGTCGAACTTTATTAAATCGTTTTTTTGCGAAAATGTAAACTCGCTATTTGCGATCAAGTTTCGATTTATTCTTTTATCTATTATTAAACGCTATCGATGCGTAAATTAAATATGAATTGCGTAATCACATTGTGCGAATTTAAGTACTTGTATATTTTAGTTAACTTCTAGATTGTGTTATTTCAATTAAGACATTTTTAAAACGATATTGTGAGTAATTATTCTCATTATATTAAAAACTAATTTCTCGTAATGTTGCTAAATAGTTATTAATAATAATTTCGTTTCTTTATTTACTTTTTCATTTTCTACAAGTAATAAATTTTTATCTACAATTACTAAGTTGTAAGCGTTAAGTTTCTTTCAAATAAAATACTTTTCTCTCTTTATAAAAGCTCTAATTATAAAATTATTTATCGCATTAAAATTGATCATTGCTATGAGTCAATAATCGTTAATTTTAATTAATGTGATAAAACATTGTGCGTACGTTATTAAGTTTAGTTGCTATTATTAAGCTAATATATTGCATTTCTCTAATATGCTTTTTATTAAAAAATCTAGACTTTTTTTGCTTCTATGTTATAACTTTTGCTTTAAACGTTTATTTACGTTAAGCTTTCTTTTATTGCTAGATTGCTAACTTTAACTTTCTAAAAAATCAATTAATTTTATTCTTTTCTTTTAGATAAGTTTAGCATAAGTTGTTGTAACAAGCTATTTAATTAAGATTTACATATATTGTAAAATTCAATTGTCTTATTGTAATGTCAAGTATTTTTTTTTGTAATAACATTGTTTTTTGGCTTTTTTTCGCATTCGTTTACGATCTTCGATAAGCTAACTAAAGTCTTAAAATGATTCGTAATGTCTTTTATGCATTCGTAAAAGTTCTTCTAGTTATACTCTTCGTCTAAGTTAATAATTAAGCTATAAAATTTAATAGTCTTCTAAAGTGCTTAATTAATTTTTTGTGTAAATGCGAATGTCTTGTCTAATGATGTTTTATCTAGAACTTTTTATAATTGATTTAAGTTCTTCATTAAATAGTAGTTGTCGTTCGATTCAATTTTAAGAATGTTCGCTTTTATGTTAATTTGCTTTTTAATGTTGTCTTAACGATCAAATATCTTTTTTAACATAACATTGATTTGTTAACGATTTATTAAGTTTTGTAATTAACAATCTCTTGCGAAGTGACTCGATTTGTCACATAAATAGTATGTTTTTTAGAATTTGTTATTTTGTTTTTTTTTAGATTTTTTTTTTGCGTCGTTAAATAAAATTTAATTTCATAAATGCAAATTTACAATAATTTAGATTATTGTATTTCTAATTAAAACGAAATTCTCTCTAATAATATTCGATCGTTAATTCAAAGAAAATTTTTGCTCTTTCGTAAAATTAATTGTATCGTTTTTTCATAACTCTTTTATACAATTTGTCGTCGAAATTAATAATTATTTCAATGAGATTAAACATGTTGCTAATAAATTTGTCATCGCGCATAATTTTGTTCTTAAGATTGTTCTTAAAATTTTGTCAAAACATTGTTATAAATGCAACATCGTTTCACTTAATAAAATTAATATACTTTTAGAATCTTGCTACGTAATTTGTTGCAAAGGTTCGTTAAATTAAGTACTAAATCACTCTTTTTGCAATTTGTTTTTCGTTAAATGTTTCGAAAATTCTTCGAAGCTCTTTTTTGAAATTATCGAAGTTCGTAAACATCGCACGAGAATTTTCGTCATAATTTTTCAAATACTTGCGTAAGTTTGATTTGAGTCAATGTTAAACTTTTTCTTTAAAAAATGTTAATGCGAAAATCGTTTTTTTGTTCGCTAAAACAAGATAGAAAGTAAAATAAATATTTATTTGCATAAGTTAATTTTTTAAGTTAATATGATCTTTATAATAGACGCTAGACTTATTAATTTTTATCTTGTCGTCTTTATTAATAGAGAGTTAACGTAATATTGTTAAATTATTGCTCGAAATAAAGACGCGTTGATCTAATATAAATATTCTTAAAGTGTTCAAAATGTTACGTTAATACTTTCGTAAAAGATATTAGAGCAAATTATGTTATTAAAGAGATTTGTAAACGTCTTTAAACAATGCAAGCAATTATTTGATAACAAGAATTGCAATTATAAACAATTTTATATTTAATAAATCTTCATAGATGATTAATGAATCAAAGTAACAATAAATAAAGACTTAAAATAAATTGAACACAATTCATAACAAAGTCGCGTTCGAAAGCTATATACTTTTTTATTATTTAAAATTTAAGATATTTAAGATGTTTAAAGTCTTAATTATCTTAATTATCTTAATTCGAAATTCAAGATGCTTAAGAATTAAGTTATCTTAATCATTTTAATTCTATTGATAGATTTTTTCTTTCTAATTATCTTGTGAAAAGCGATGTGCGACAAATAGTATTTATTAATATGCGACTTGTAACATTCTCTTAACGAGTCAAACGCATTATAATGTTGATTGCGTAAAATTTATAACTTTGTAAAATTAATTTTTTAACATTTTAAAAATCGTTAAGCTAAGCGACGCGTTTGCGTTGTTATTTGTTAATTGCATATTAAAGATTTAATTTCTTCTTAAAATGCATATTATCGAAGTAAATATAATAAATTAATTGCATTATGTTGAAGCTAAGATGTTACAATTTAATTATTGACATTTAATTAATTAAAGTTATCGAAAAAGAGTTCGAACGTATATTTTCGCAAAATTATTATTAACTTTATTTTCTTATAAGTTTTTAAACTATTTGCGTAAATTCGCATGTTATTGTCGAATTATAAATTATTGCTCTTAAATTTAATTTGCGTAAAATAAAGATCGTTAATAATATTAATATTGTTAATCGTCGTATTTTTATTTTTGAAAATCGACTTTATAAAATAATACTTAATTTAATAAAATCTTAATGATTAAATAAATAACATAAACGTCGATTAAAAAAATCTATTTTTTATCTTTTTATACTTTAAGTTTATAAAGAGATCTTGTATAACGATCTTAATATATCGCAATTAAATTTGTTTTGTTAGTCGAACGATGCTAATTAATTCGACTATTATTTACGTTTATGTTAAATTCGACGTTCTTAATTTTTGTCATAAATTGTTAAATTAAAAGCGAATAAAATTAAGAGTTTTACATTTTCTTTCTTAGCGAAATTAAGTCAAATTTGTAAAATTTAAACATAAGAGTCGTTGTAATAAACTTGAATTATTTTATCTTATTAATTATTTTATCTCTTCTATCTTTTACATAATCGAAATTGTTATATGTTAAAATTATAATTAAAAGTTTTTCTATTAATCTAAGTAAACTAATCGTCGAGTCAAGTTATAATATTATCTCTCTAGTTCGACTCAACGCCAAGATTGAGTCGTGACAATTTTTTGAAATCGAATAGCTTAAAGTAGTTTAGCGCGCTTCGCGCTAAACTACTTATAGTAATCGACTAAACTACTTTGAGCGATTCAATTCTTCGAATTTTTTTTAATTCAAGTCTTAACATTTGTACGTGACATTTCCAAGTCAACGCGATTAGTTTAAATCTAAGTCGTTTTTTGATTTTATTTGTTAACTTTTTTATATAACGTTGAATTGTGCAATAAAACATAATTAGACTAACGAAGCATAACGAATTAATAACTTTTCGACGAACGTTATTATTGTAAAGATAAAGAGCAAAAATTAATTAAAAATTATTTAATTTGTCGAAGTAAAATAGATAACATAGCTTCGACATTGTTGTTACGAGTCGCATACTAATAAGTATTATTCGTTGCGCATCGCTCTTCACAAGATAATTAGAAAGAAAAAATCTATCGACAAAATTAAGATAATTAAGATGACTTAACGTTTAAACATCTTAAATTCAAAATTAAGATAATTAAGATAATTAAGATTTTAAACATCTTAAACATCTTAAATTTCAAATAATAAAAAGATATATAGCTTTCGAACGCGACTTTCTTATAAATCGTATTTAATTTATCGTAAGTTTTAACTTATTGTTATAATTACTAAAGTTGCAATCTCTTGTTATCAAATGATTGCTTGCATTGTTTAAAGACGTCTACAAATCTCTTTAATAACATAACTCTCTCTAATATCTTCGTGAGAAGTATTAGCGTAACACTTTGAACACTCTAAGAATGTCTATATTAAATCAACGCGCTTCTATCTCGAACACTAGCTTAACAACATCACGTCAATTCTTTATTAATGAAGACGACAAGATAAGAATCAATAAACTTGACGATTATTATAAAGATCAAATCGACTTAAAGAACTAACTTATGCAAGTAAATATTTATTTCATTTTTTATCTTGTTTTAGCGAACAAGAAAACGATTTTCGCATTCACATTTCTTAAAGAAAAAGTTTAACATTGACTCAAATTAAATTTACGCAAGTATTTGAAAAATTATGACGAAAATTCTTGTGTAATGTTTACGAATTTCAACAATTTTAAAAAAGAGCTTCGAAGAATCTTTGAAACATTTAACAAGAAACAAATCACAAAAAAAATGATTTAACATTTAATTTAACGAATCTTTGTAATAGACTACATAGCAAAATTCTAAAAGTATATTAATTTATCAAATAAAACGATGTCGCACTTATAATAATGTTTCGACGAAAATTTAAAAACAATCTTAAGAACGAAATTATGCGCAATAACAAATTTATTAACGACATGTTCGATTTTATCGAAGTAGCTATCAATTTCGACGACAAATTGTATAAAAGAGTTATGAAAAAGCGATACAATCAATTTTACGAAAAAGCGAAAATCTTCTTTGAATCAACGATCGAATATTATTAAAAAAGATTTATTTTAATTAAAAATATAGTAATTTAAATTATCGTAAACTTGCATTTATAAAATTGAATTTTACTTAACAACGCAAAGAAAAGAATTTTAAAGAAAAGCAAAATAACAAATTTTAAAAAACGTGTTATTTATGTGACAAATTAAATCACTTCGCAAGAGATTGTCAATTACGAAACTTAATAAATTGTTAACAAATTAATGTTATGTTAAAAAAGATATTTAATAATTAGAACGACATTAAAAAGCAAATCGACATAGAGGCGAACACTTTCAAAATTAAATCAAACGACAATTATTATTTAATAAAGAATTTAAATTAATTATAGAAAGTTCTAGATAAAATATTATTAAACAAGATATTCGCATTTACGCAAAAAGTTAATTAAACACTTTAAGAAACTATTAAATCTCACAATCTAATTATCGACTCAAATGAAAAGTACAATTAAAAGAATTTTTACGAATGCATAAAAGACATTACGAATCATTTCGAGACTTTAGTGAATTTATCGAAGATTATAAACAAATATAAAAAGAAATTAAAAAGCAATGTTATTACAAAAAAGAACATACTTGACATTATTATAAAACAATTGAATCTTGCAATATACGCAAGTCTTAATTGAACAACTTGTTATAACGACTTATACTAAATTTATCTAAAAGAAAAGAACGAAATTAATTGATTTTCTAAAAAATTAAAGTTAACAATCTAGCAACAAAAGAAAGCTTAGCGCAAATAGACGTTTGAAGCAAAAGTCATAACACAAGAGCAAGAAAAAATTCAAATTTCTTAATAAAGAGTATATCAAAGATATGCAATATGTTAGTCTAATAACAACAACTAAACTTAATAGTGTACGTACAATGTTTTATCACATTAATTAAGATTAACGATCGTCAAGTTATAGCAATAATCGATTCTAGTGCGATAAATAATTTTATAATTAAAGCTTTTATAAAGAGAGAAGAATATTTTACTTAAAAGAAACTTAACGCTTACAATTTAATAATTATAAATGAAAACTCATTATTCGCAAGAAATAAAAGAGTGAACAAAGAAACGCAATCATTATCAATGCTATTTAGTAATATCACGAAAAACTAATCTTTAATATAGTGAAAATAATTATTTATAATATCGTTTTAGAAATGTCTTGATTAAAGCAACACAATTTAAAAGTTAACTAAAATACACGAGTACTTAGATTCGCGTAATGTGATCACGCAATTCACATTCAATTTACGCATCGACAACGTTCGATAATAAATAAAAGATTAAGTCGAAATTTAATCGCAAATAACGAATTTGCATTCTCGCAAAAAAACGATTTAATAAAATTTGACTTGACAAACATTGACAAAAATTAACTAAATTACAAAGTTAAAATAAATGAAGAAAATTGCGAATCTTTTAAAAGCTCTAAACTATTTAATATAGCGAGAAAATTGCTAAAGCATATATTACGAATATATAACAATTGAAAGCATTTGTTTTAAAAAAAGAAAATGACTAAAACTCTATTTAAATATCAATTGTAAAATTACAAGATTAAACTTGAATTAAACAAGCAATTTACGTTTGAATTTATATATGTTCTATTTGAAAAAAAGCTAGAAACACTTCGCGAATACTTGACAAAAAACGAAAAAAAAAAATTATACAAAAATTCTAATTATAAACAAGATACTCGATTCTCTTTGTATTTAAAAAGAACAAAACTCTTCGTCTATGTGTTAATTATTAAAAGTTAAACAATATTACGATAAAAAATCGATATTCATTATTTAACATTAGTGAACTTCAAGATCGATTGTTTAAAGCAAAGTATTTTATTAAATTGAACTTACAAGAAGCGTACAATTAAATTAGAATAAAAACAAGAGAAAAGTAAAAGATAGCTTTTTGCACACGATATAAATTATACAAATACACGATAATGTTATTCGAATTCACGAACGTTTCGACAACGTATTAAAAAATAATTAATGATATATTACGACAATATTTAAATTGATTTGTCATAGCATACTTAAACGACATCATAATTTATTTAAATATTTTGAAGAAATATGTTAGTTATGTCTTCAAAATATTAAAATGTTTAAACAAGAGAAATTTACATTTTAAATTAAAGAAATGCGAGTTTCATTAAAAAGAAATTGACTTTCTTAAATTTGTCGTTAAACGATATAAAATACGCATGAATTTCGAAAAGCTACGAGCAATTAAAGAATGAAAATCATCTATTAACGTTAAAAAAATTTAATTTTTTCTAGATTTCATAAATTATAACAAAAAATTCATCAAGAATTACTTCGTTAATGCAATATCATTGACAAATCTTACGAAAAAAGAGATGCTATAAATATAAGAATTGACAAAGAAGAAATTATTTTAGAATTTTAAATTAAAATGCTTAAAGAAATTAATATTAAAGATGTACAATTTACGATTATTAAATAAAATTAAAATTAACGCATTAAATCTAGTTATCGATGTATGCTTCAATTAAAAGCATGAAAACATATAGCACTTAATAATATATCTTTCGAGAAAACTTTCGTTAATCGAATAAAATTATAATATTTACAATAAGAAATTACTCGTTATTGTAATTTTTCTAAAGTTATAAAGAGTATATATCGAAGAATTATCAAAATTTACGATTCTTACAAATTACAAAAATCTTTTATATTTCACTACTATTAAACAATTTAACAAAAGACAAATGCGATAATTAGAGCGATTCGAACAATACAAATTTAAGATACAATATACATTAAATAAAGATAACAAGAAAGCAAACGCACTTAACAAAAGAAGTAATTATATAAAAACGAAGAAATCGTTTAATTATAACATACTTAAAGTTAACAAAAACAAATTACTCTTAGCAAACAAATACGAGCTAAATGCTATTTTACGAATACTTAAAGACAATAAGAAAGAGTTTCTAATAAAGAAAGAAAAACTTCAAATATCTATTAACAAAATCGACAAATATATAAAGAAACATTATGATAAATCATTGCAAAGACATTCGAAAATAATTAAAATTCTTTAGCTTTTACGTTAACATTGTTAGTTTTCTTAAATAAGACAAGTTGTCAAAATATACATTAAACGATGTCTTAGCTATTAACAAAACAAACATAATACATATGCGAATTATGACGAAATTTAATATTAGAAATTACTTGAATTGTTATAAGATAAAGTCATAATAAACTTTATTATTAAGTTGCTTAAATCAACGAATCTAGTAATTAAAGACAAATATAATTCGATACTAATAATGATTAACAAACTTATCAAGTACTTATATATTATTATATGTAAGAAAAAGTTTATAATAAAACAATTAAAATATATTGTATTAAATCGACTTATACAATATCACAATATATTTAAGGAATTAATTAGTAATAAAGACAAGCTCTTTACGTCTAATTATTAAAAGACGTTTCTATTAATGTTAGAAACAAGACTTAGAATGTTCATTATCTATTATTCGATTACGAATAATTAAATAAAGCGAACAAACTAAAGTCTAAAACAATATTTAAGACATTACGTTAACAATATTTATAACAATTGAATATTACTTTTATTTATGACTTAATTAGCATTAAATGCAAAGATTTCGAATATCATTAAAATAATTTAATTCTTCGTTAATTACAACAAAGAATTTAATCTTTTCAAGAAAGAGCGAAAGCATTTATCGACTTAATTAGTTATCGAAAGAATAACAACACTAAAAAAGATACACGATAACATCTTAAAAATACAAAAGAAGTCAATCAAATATTAGAATAAAAAACGAAAAACGACATCTTAATTAAAAAAAATATATATATATATATTTTTTTTACGAAAAATCTTAAGATAAGAAAGTTAAACAAAAAATTAAATTATGTCAAAATCGAATTGTTTCTTATTAAGAAAACGAAGAGACTAGTTAACTACGAATTCGATTTACTTAAGAACGTTAAAGTATTTTTAATATTTTATATTTTATTGTTAGAATTAGCGAATTTAATTACGTCTTTATAGAATACATTTTATTTTTATTCACAAAAAAAGAAACAATATAAGATTAAGAAAATTTTACAACAAAAAAATCAAAAATATTTTATCAAGTAAAAAAAATATTTTATTTTCAAAAATATATAAAAGTTACTCAAGAATTTGAAGAAATGCTTTAACAAATTGCGACAATTTCGTTAGCGACAAAATCACTTATAAGAGTTAACAAAGCATTGAAAGACAAAAGAGCGAACAATGAAAAATTAATAATAATATCGAATAAAGTTTCGAATATCTCTTTAATACATTTGATCTCTTTCTTATTCTTTTTAATCTTTAGAATATTTTTCGACTTCGCATTATTTATATTTTTTAAACGACAAAGTTAATGTTTTTTTGTTTCGTCTTTCGCGCAATTCTTAGACGCAACTTTATTATTTTATTATTTAGCTTTTTAGTCTTTTTTAATTCTTAAGCATCTTAATTTCGAATTAAGATAATTAAAATAATTAAGATTTTAAATATCTTAAACATCTTAAATTTTAAATGATGAAAAAGTATATAGCTTTCGAACGCGACTTTTTTATAAATTATATTTAACTCATTTTAAGTCTTTACTTATTGTTACTTTAATTCATTAAATTATTTATGAAGATTTATTAAACATAAGATTGTTTATAGTTGCAATTCTTGTTATTAAGTGATTGCTTATATTGTCTAAAGACGTTCACAAATCTCTTTAATAACATAACTCGCTCTAATATCTTTTACGAAAGTATTAGTATAACAAACTTATTAAATTTTTAATTAAGAAATTCTTTATTCGCAAGATCAAATAAATAAATCTTTGTAACATTGATTTTAATCTTCGATTTTAAAATAATTAACATTTATTTCGATTTAAATAAATCGATTGTGCGATCGATGTTTTGTTATAATAATGAAAAAGCTTTCGCAATCGCAATAAGTTGTTTTCAAATAACTTTAATTACATCGTAAAAGATAACGTCATCGAAATTGTTATACTTCATAAATGTCTAATTTATTAAGCTAAATAATGTTTTAATAATGTTAAAAATGAAATTTATTAAAATAGATTTTGCTCGCATAGCGAAAGAAGCATTTATAATTGCGAAGAGTGTTGTCATAAACGACGTAAATGCTTTAATAATTAATCTAGATTTAATAAGTACAAAAGCAAAAGTTGTTATAGCATTCACATTTAGTTTAAAGACTTTTTTCACTTATAATTTCGTAAAGATGTCGAAGTTAATAACTAGATAAAAGTATTTCAAGACTATTATATAATAGCTTTCTTCTTCGTACTTTTGCAAACTATCTAAACGAGGATTCTTGTCTATCTTAATAAACTAATCAAGAGTGTTATTTATTTGCATTATAGAGAAATTGACGTCAATAATGTAAGAAAGAATTTCGTCTTCTAAATCAAAGTAATTGAATGTTTGCTAATATAATAGAAACATAAAATTACAATTCTATAATAGTTGCGTATTATCACGTAGACGCATAGAAATTATAGTATTACACTTAAGTAAAATTGTGATTGCTATAAGAGTTCGTATTATTCGATTTACATTGTTCTTAATTAAAGTTACTTTTATCGAAACGAACATTTCTTTACAATTGTTTATGATAAGTCGTTCGTATTGTTACGAGTCTAGCTTGGAACAACGTGATATATTAACTACAACGCAACATGTAGTACGAAGTACAATTGTCTACATGTTCGACGACTTGACAAGCGAACAATGCTTAACATGTTCGATAGCAAGTTGAGCGAACAATGTTCGACGCGTTCGACATGTTCGATAGCGAGCTAAGCGAACAATGTTCAACATGTTCGACAACGAACATAGCGAACAAAAAGAATCTTCTTTAGTATATAGATCTTCTAAATACGACTTTCTTATAAATCATGTTTAATTTATTTTAAGTCTTAATTTATTGTTACGATTGCTTAAGTTGCAAATTCTTGTTATCAAGTGATTGCTTGCATTGTCTAAAGACGTTTACAAATCTCTTTTATAACATAATTCTCTTTAATATTTCTCACGAAAGTACTAGCGTAACACTTTGAACATTCTAAGAATGTCTATATTAGGTTAACGCGCTTCTATTTTAAACATTAGCTCAATAGCATCACGTCGACTCTCTATTGATAGAGACGACAAGATAAGAATTAACAAACTTGACGTCTATTATAAAGATCGAATTGGCCTAAAGAACTAACTTATGTAGATAAATATTTATTTTATCTTTTATCTTGTTCTAGCGAACAAGAAAACAATTTTCGCATTCATATTTCTTAGAGAAAGAGTCTAGCATTAACTTAAGTTAAACTTACGCAAGTATTTGAAAAATTATGACGAAAATTCTTGTGCGATGTTTACGAACTTCGACAATTTTAAAAAAGAGCTTCGAAGAATCTTTAAAACATTTAACGAGAAACAAATCGCAAAAAGAATAATTTAGCATTTAATTTAACAAATCTTTGCAACAAAGTACGCAACAAAATTTTAAAAATATGTTAATTTTATCGAATAAAACGATGTCGCACTTATGACAATGTTTCGACAAGATTTTAAGAACAATCTTAAGAACGAAATTATGTGCGATGACAAATTCATTAACGATATGTTTAATTTTATCGAAGTAGTTATCGATCTTGACGACAAGCTATATAAAAGAGCTATGAAAAAAAAATACGATCAATTTTAAGAAAGAGCAAGAATCTTTTTTGAATTAACGATTAAATATTACTTGAGAGAATTTCGATTTAATCAAAAGTACAATAATCTAGATTATTGTGAGCCTACATCTATGAAACTAGATTTTATCTAACGACGCAAAAGAAAAAATTCTAGAGGAAAACAAAATAACAAATTCTAGAAAACATGCTATTTATGTGGCAAATCGAGTCACTTCGCAAGAGATTGTCGATCGCGAAACTTAATAAATCGTCGACAAATCAATGCTATGTTAAGAGAGATACTTAATAGCTAGAACGACATTAGAGAGCAAATCGACACAAAAGCGAACACTCTTAAGACTAGATCAAACGACAATTATTGTTTAATAAAAAACTTAAATCAATTATAGAAAGTTCTAGATAAAACATTATTAGACAAGGCATTCGCATCTACGCAAGAAGTTAACAATGTCATTAAAAAAATATAACAAAAGAAACACTTAAGAACGTTATACTCTTATAGTTCAATTATAAACTTAAATATCGAAAACGATTAAAAGAACTTTTAAGAAATGCTAAAAGAGATTACGAAACAACTTGACGCTTTAGATAGCTCATCGAAGAAATAATAAAATAGTTAAATCATAAATAAATGCGAGGAAGCGCTAGAAAGCGACGTCACTAAAGAAAAAGACATTCTTGACGAAATTGAACGACAACTAAGTAGTGTTAGTTTATTTAAACAAAAGATAAAGCAATCAAAGAGATATGCGATATTTAATTAAATAGCTTGTTGCGACAACTTATGTTAAACTCATCTAAAAGAAAAGAAAGAAATTAATTAATTTTCTAGGAAGTTAAAGTTAACAATTTAGCAACAAAAGAAAGCTTAGCGCAAATAGACGTTTGCAATAGAAGTCGCAACATAGAAGCAAGAAAAAGTTCAAGTTTCTTAATAAAGAATATACTAGAAAAATGCAATATGTTAGCTTAATAATAACAACTAAACTTAACAATATATGTACGATATTTTATCACATTAATTAAAATCAATAATTGTTAACTCATCGTAATGATTAATTTTGATGCGATAGATAATTTTATAACTAGAGTCTTTGTAAAGAGAGAAAAATACTTTATTCGAAAGAAGTTTAACGCTTACAATCTAGTAATTGTAGATAAAAACTCATTATTCGACGAGAATAAAAGAGTAAACAAAGAAACGAAATTATTATCGATAGCTATTTAGCAACATCACGAGAAACTAATCTTTAATATAGTGAGAATAATTACTTATAATATTGTTCTAAAAATGTCTTAATTGAAGCAACACAACTTAGAAATTAATTAAAATACACAAGTACTTAGATTCGAACGATGTGATTACGCAATTCACATTCAATCTACGCATTAATAGCGTTCAATAATAGATAAAAGATAGAATCGAAATTCGATCGCAAGATGCGAACTTGCATTTTTGAAAAAAAAACGATTTAATCGAGTTCGATTCGATAAACATTAACAAAAATTAGCTAGATCACAAAGTCAAAATAAGTGAAGAAAATTGCGAATCTTCTAAGAGTTTTGAATTATTTAGTATAACGAAGAAATCGCTAAAGTACGTATTACGAATATACAACAATTGAAAGCATTTATTTTAAGAAGAGAAAACGACAAAGACTCTTTCTAAACATTAGTCGTAAAATTATGAAATTAGACTTAAATTAGAACAAGTAGCTCACGTTTGAACTTATATATGTTCTATTCAAGAAAAAGCTCGAAGTACTTCGCGAATATCTAGCAAAAAATAAAAAAAAAGAATTTATTAGAAAATTCTAATTATAGACAAGATATTCGATTCTCTTTGTATCTAAGAAGAACGAAATTCTTCGTCTATGTGTTAATTACTAGAAGCTAAATTATATTACAATTAAGAATCGATATTTACTACTTAATATTAGCGAGCTTTAAGATCAACTATTTAAAGTCAAGTATTTTATTAAACTAGATCTACGAGAAGCGTACAACTAGATTAGAATAAAAATAAGAGAAGAGTAGAAAATAGTTTTTTGCACACAATATAAATTATACAAATATACGATAATGTTGTTCGAGCTCATAAACGTCTTAACAATGTGTTAGAAAATAATTAATAATATATTACGACAACATCTAGATCGATTTATTATAGCATACTTAAACGACATCATAATTTACTTAAAAATCTTGAAAAAACATATTAGTTATGTTTTCAAAGTACTAGAATGTCTAAATAGAAGAAACTTACATCTTAAATTAAAGAAATGCGAATTTTATTAAGAAGAAGTTAATTTCTTTGAATTTGTTGTAGAACGACACGAAGTACGCATAAATTTCGAAAAACTACAAGTAATTAAAGAATAAAAATTATCTATTAATGTTAAAGAAATGCAATTCTTTCTAGATTTCATAAACTACAACAAAAAGTTCATTAAAAACTACTTCGTTAATGCGATATTATTGACAAATCTTACGAAAAAGAATACGTTATAAATATAAAGATTTGTAGAAGAAAAATCGTTTTAGAATCTTAAGTTAAAATGTTTAAAGAAACTAGTACTAAAGATGTACAATCTACGATTATTAAATAAAATTAAAATTGACGCATTAGATTTAGTTATCGATGCATGCTTTAGTTAAGAGCATAAAGACATATAACATCTAATAACATATCTTTCGAAAAAACTCTTATTAATCGAATAGAATTACGATGTTTATAATAAGAAACTATTCGCTATTGTAATCTTCTTGAAGTCATGAAGAGTATATATCGAAGAATTATTAAAATTTACAATTCTTACGAATTATAAAAATCTTGTGCATTTTATTACTATTAAATAGCTTAACAAAAAACAAGTACAATAATTAGAACAACTTGAATAATACAAGTTCAAAATACAATATATTTTAGGAAAAGATAATGACAAAGTAGACGCACTTAGCAAAAGAAATAATTATATAGAAACGAAAAAATCGTTTAATTATAACATACTTAAGATCAATAAAGACGAATTACTATTAGTTAACAAGTACGAGTTAAATGCTACATTACGAATATTTCGAGACAATATAAAGAAATTTCCAATAAAGAAAGAAAAACTCTAGATATTTATCGACAAAATTAATAAATGTATAAGAGAACATTATGACGAACTACTACAAGAACATCTAGAAATGACCAAAATCCTTTAGCTTTTACGCTAGCATTGTTAGTTTTTACAAATAAGACAAGTTGTTAAGACATATATTAAATGATGCCTTAGCTATTAGTAGAACAAACATAATACATATACGAACTATGGCGAAATTCAATATTAGGAATTATTTGAGTCGTTATAAGATGAAGTTACGATAAACTTTATTATTAAGTTGTCTAAGTTGACGAATTTAGCAACTAGAGATAAATATAACTTAATACTAATAATGATTAACAAACTTATCAAGTATTCACATATTATTGTATGCAAGAAAAAGTTCATCGCAAAACAACTAAAATACATTATATTAAATCGACTTATATGATATCATAATATATTTAAAGAACTAATTAGTAATAGAGACAAACTCTTCACATCTAACTATTGGAAGACGTTTCTCTTAAAGTTAGATACAAGACTTCGAATGTTCATTGTCTATTACTTGGTCACAAATGATTAAATAGAACGAACAAATTAAAGTTTGAAGCAATATCTAAGACATTACGTCAACAATACTTATAGCAATTGGATATCACTTCTATTTATAGCACAACTAGCATTAAATGCAAAGGTTTTAAATATCACTAAGATAACTTCGTTCTTCGCCAATTATAACAAAGAATTTAATCTCTTCGAGAAAGAACGAAAGCATCTATTGGCGCAATTAGCTATCGAAAGAATAGCGACGCTAAAAAAGATACACGACAACATCTTAATAATGCAAGAAAGATCAATCAAGTACTAGAACAAAAAACGAAAAACGACATCTTAGCTAAAAGAGAGAAATAAGATTTATCTTTTTACAAAAAATCTTAAGACAAGAAAGTTAAGCAAGAAATTAAATTATGTCAAGGTCGAATCGTTTTTCGTTAAAAAGATTAAGAGATTAATCAATTATAAACTCGACTTATCTAAGAACGCCAAAGTATTTCTAGTATTTCATATCTTATTATTAGAACTAGTCGACTTTAATACGTCTATATAGAAAACATTTCATTACAAAGCTCAAGAAGAAAATTAATATAAAGTGAAAAAAATTCTAAAGCAACAAGGTCAAAACTACCTAATTAAGTGAAAAAAATACTTTATCTTAGAGAACACATAAGAATCTAAGAAGAATCTTGATAATTACTATGATCTTATCTAGAGATTTTATTAACATTCGAAAAATCATTTAGCATAGCGAGAGATAACTAGAAGGCAAAAGATAACTTAACAAGAACATTCGTAACAAAACAATTGAAAAATTTAGAAACATTCGACTTCTTTATTCTTGACAATAGACATCGTGTCTTTCGTTTCGTTTTCGCATTAATTTTTTTTAGAATTTTCTTATTTCGTAGCAATTAAATTATGACGATTGTTAGCAAAGCTTTATCTTTAGCGATTTTGACAAAAAGATCTTTTCTATTATGATCGAAGAAAGATCAAGACATGTTCACGCACAATTTGATCGTACGAACACATTTTAAACATTTCAAATAAGACGAAAAGTCTTTCATGACAATACAAGAATAATCAAAGAAAGAGTAGCGTTCATAAATAATATCTATTAGTGTATTGTAGCGTTCGATTTCGAATGCAATACGAAGACGACTTTGTTGCTAACAAAACATAGTAAAAGACGTTTAACTTTTAGAACGAAAATCTTTAAGAAGAGAAATAATGTTACAAGCTTAACTCGAAATAGCGTGATATATTAATTACAACGCAACATGTAATACGAAGTACGATTGCCTACATGTTTGACGACTTAACAAACGAACAATGCTTAACATATTTAATAGCGAACTAAGCGAGCAATGTTCGACGCGTTCGACATGTTCGACAACGAGCTAAACGAACAATGTTCAACATGTTCGACAACGAACATAGCGAACAAGGAGAATTTTCTTTAGTATATAGATTTTCTAAATACGACTTTCTTATAAATTGTATTCAATTTATCTTAAGTCTTAATTTATTGTTACGATTGTTTAAGTTGCAAACTCTTGTTATCAAGTGATTGCTTGCATTGTCTAAAAACGTTTACAAATCTCTCTTATAACATAATTCTCTCTAATATCTCTTACGAAAGTACTAGCGTAATACGTATTCGTAATCTAGATGCATTTTTTAAAAATCTAAGATATTCGAATTAATTAACATATTAATTTTTAGATTATTTATAATGTGCATTTGTCTTTAAAGCTTGTCACGAATCGAAGCATCTTTAAGACTATCGCTCATTAATAACTTTAAAGTAGCGTATTTCAATAATATAAAAATAAGCATTTTCTATGTCGCGAACTCTAATTGATTAAGCAATATATTTAATGATCGCAATAATTAATTGCTTATGCAAGAATTCGCAATCGATTATTAACATCGTATATTCGAAGTTTAAAATAACGTTATTATTATCTTTCTTATTATCTAGAACAATATTATTGTCTTGAACGACAACAATAGAAATCTTAATAGTGACGTAATGTCACAATCGAAAATCTAGATTTTGTGTCTCGTTAAAAGACATTTTTAAGTAAACGATCTTCAAGATGTTATAATAAGCTATCGAGATAATAATTTTATCGTAATTAGTTTTCGTTAAAGTAAGTACAAATTTCTTCGTTAATTTAATCTTGCAATTACGAAGATGCTAATAAAGCTTATTTTTGAAAGAGAATTTCATGTTGCATCGTTTGCATTTTGTATTTCTTAATCGTAATTTAAGAATTTAAAGAAAGAAAATTTCGACGTCGTAATTTTGTTTCTTCTTGATGTCATTCTCGACATAATATTTTTTATTTTCTTGATTATTATATTTCTTATAATTAGAATTATTCTCTTAATTAAGATTTTTGTTCTTGTTTGTTTTATTATGATATGTGCGAGTTTATTATTGTTGCGAATATTAAAAACGTTAAGACTAAATCTAGTTATTGTAATTTTGAAAGAAACGAAAGAAAGATCGTTGCGAAGCGAACGCGTTTGCTACGAGATTTAATGACATAAATTGATCGATGTTTTCGAATAATTAATCTTAGTTAGTTAAAGTAATTTGAGTTTGATCTTGAAATTTGCTTTGATAATCATTAAACTACTAAGATAGCTATCTTTGCTATTAAGATTAATGAGATTAATAAATACAATTTTGATAAAATGACGCTTGAAATTGTGATTCAAAGAATCGAAATTAATAGAACGTAGAAAATTGATTGCGTAACAAAAGTTGCGAGCTAGAATAAATAGATTGTGCTTCACTAACATCGTCGTCTATTTCTATAGCGTCATCGTCGTTTCAATTATCGTCTTGATAGTACTAATCTTGATCGTATAATCGAATTGCGTTATTAGAACAATTGTTAAAATCGCCTAGATTGCGTTAATTCTTAACAAATGTCACATAAATAATATTTTCGCGATGTCTAGCATCTAATGTTCACTAGATTTTCTTCTTGATCTTCATTTTATTAAGAAAGAAATTTATGTCGATCGCTTCAATAAATAAACTTAGATCTCGACGAAATTTTAGATCGAAATCGTTGTACATCAAGTAAATTTAATTGTAGATAAACATGTTTGCGAATCTAGTTGCTCTCGTAATGATTTGAGCATATTCTATAAATTCGCGTCGTCGACGTGCATCATTCATAAAGTATCGTTCACGTATAATTGTAGCTAACGTCGTAAAAAAGAATTTCTTTTATCTCTTAATCAAAGTCTTCGTCTAGTGAACGATGTCATTTTTGTATTTGACGAAGAACTTCTACTCTTTTAACAACGTAAAGATGTATCATTTTAGAACAACGTTATGAAGACAAGTGTAGAAATTATTTTTGATCATTTTAGAATTCTTGATGACGATCATGTTCTTACAACGCTCTATGAAGACGTGCACGTCGCGAAAATAAATGTTCTTTTCAATGTGTTTTATTGTCGAAGCGATGACGATAATCTTGTCGTCATAATAAGAATCAAAGAATTTTATTTTAGTAGCGTTTTATCTATTAGAATCGATATCTTTCGTAGTTTCTACAAAATTAAAAGAATCAACAAAATTAACAAAATTAACAAGATTAGACGTTGCACGAATTTCTTCAATAAGATTTTGCAAAGCATTTTATTATTGCTCAAAAAAGTTGATGTTTTGCTAAGAGATATTCGACATAATAGTGAACGATAATGTCGACGTAAATTTGCTTCGAAAATTTCGACTCGTAAAAAAATTGCTAATAGAGAATTTTTTTTTCGCGATAAATTTTTCTATGAAAGATAGAACGAATTTATTAACAAATTGAAAATCTTTCGAATATTTGTGTTCGTAGAACTCTTTTTGGGAAGCAAAAGACGTATAAATAGGCGTAATACTTGTAAAATAATTCTTTTTAAATGATGTCATCGTACTTGATTTTTTGTTGCTAGCGTCAACTTTAACTTTTTAGATATTGTATTTCGCAACGAAGCTCTTGATGTTCGCGATAAGTTAATTTTGATTAATAGTTCACTTAGTAAAGTACAATTGCGATTCGAAGAATTGTACTCGTTGTGTGATTCGATTAGTAGATTTTTTTACTACGACAAAGCGAAAACGTTTTTCGACGATGCTAATAACAATAAATTTTGCTTCGATAGAAGAATAAAGTAGATTCGTTGTCTTCAAGTAATCGTAAATTTGAAAAGCACAAATAAGCAAATGTAAGAAAAATGCTATTGAGATAGTTATTTTGTTATTGTCGAGATAAATATTTCGATGCTTTCGTAAAACAATTGCGATAAGAATTACGATATAATAAGAAATCTCTTAACGATAAGATAAAACAATCGCGATACAAATTTTTGTCTTAATAGAAATTTCTTAACTAGATAGTAAAACGAGAAAAATAAGATTCTTAATAATTGTGATCATTTAGATGAGAGATAATTGCAAAGTTGACACGAGAAATTGTGACTCTATTGTTGACAATAATGTATCTAAAAGAACTCAAGATACGTGATAAATAAGTAGACAATAAAATATTGTACTACAAACTTAATAATTGAAGCTATCAAATTAATAAGATAAATAAAAGATGATTCATTTCTTTGAAAAGAAATTTGTCTAAATACATAGCGATAATTCGCATCTTTCACTTAGTAGATGGACTAGCAATTCCACTCCAATAAGCAATTGCCTACTAGAATCGTAACAAACTTCGTCGTTTAAAAGATATAAATAATGCGAAATCGAAAAACACTCTAAACATTAAGAACGACAAGAAAGAGATCGAATGTGCTAAAGAGGCGTTCGAAGCTCTATTCGATAATATTATTGATTTTTTGCTATTTGCTCTCTTATTTTCTAATGCTTTGTCGACTCTTATAAGTGATTTTGTCGTTGACGAAATTGTCGCAACTTGTTAGGGCACTTTTTTAGATTCTTGAATAACTTTTATGTGTTTTCGAAGATAAAATATTCTTTTCACTTAATAAGATATTTTTTATTTTTTTATTATAGAGTTTTCTCAATCTTATATTGTTTTTCTTTTTATAAGTGAAAATAAAATATGTCTTGTAAAGACGTGATTAAGTTCGTTGATTTTAACAATAAAATATAAAATACTAGAAATACTTTGACGTTCTTGAGTAAATCGAGTTCGTAATTAATTGATTTCTTTGTTTTCTTAATAAGAAACGATTCGATTTTGATATAATTTAATTTCTTGTTTAACTTTCTTGTCTTAAGATTTTTCATAAAAAGATATATTTTTTTTCTTTTCTTTAGTTAAGATGTCGTTTTTCGTTTTTTGTTTTAATACTTGATTAATTTTTCTTGCATTTTCGAGATATTGTCGTGTATCTTTTTTAATGTCGTTACTCTTTTAATGATTAATTGAGCTAATAGATGTTTTCGCTTTTTCTTAAAGAGATTAAGTTCTCTATCATAATTGACGAAGAATAAAGTTACTTTAATAATATTTAAAATCTTTGCATTTAGTGCTAATTAAATCATAAATAGAAGTAATACTTAATTATTATAAGTATTGTTGACGTAATGTCTTAAATATTGCTTTAAACTCTAATTTGTTCGCTCTATTTAATCATTCGTAATCAAATAATAGACAATGAACATTCTAAGTCTTGTTTTTAATATTAAAAAAAATGTTTTTTAATAATTAGACGTAAAGAGCTTGTCTCTATTACTAGTTAGTTCTTTAAATATATTGTGATATTGTATAAATTAATTTAATATAATGTATTTTAATTGTTTTATTGTAAACTTCTTCTTGCATGCGATAATATGTGAATACTTGATAAATTTGTCAATTATTATCAATATCGAGTTATATCTTTTTTCAATTGCTAAATTCGTTAACTTAGACAACTTAATAATAAAGTTCATCGTAACTTCATTTTATAACGAATCAAGTAATTTTAAATATTAAATTTCGTTATAGTTCGCATGTGTATTATGTTTGTTTTGCTAATAGTTAAGACATTTTTTAATGTATTTTTCAACAATTTGTCTTATATAAGAAAACTAATAATGCTAACGTAAAAATTAAAGAGTTTTAATCACTTTCGAATGTTTTTGCAATAATTTATCATAATGTTTCTTTATATATTCGTCGATTTTGTCGATAAATATTTAGAATTTTTTTTTTATTAAAAATTCTTTTTTATCGTTTTTAAGTATTTATAAGATAGCATTTAGCTCGTATTTGTTTATTAACAATGATTCATTTTTGTTAATCTTAAATATGTTGTAATTAAACGATTTTTTCGTTTTATATAATTACTTCTTTTATTGAGTGCGTTTGCTTTGTCGTTATCTTTGTTTAATGTATATTATATTTTAAACTTGTATTGTTCGAATTATTTTAATTATCGCATTTGTCTTTTGTTAAGCTATTTAATAGTAATGAAGTGCAAAAAAAATTTATAATTCGTAAAAATCGTAAATTTTAATGATTTCTCGATGTATATTTTTCATGATTTTAAGAAAACTACAATAGCGAATAGCTTCTTGTTGTAAATGTCATAATTTTGTTCGATTAATAAGAATTTTTTCGAAAAATATGTTATTAAGTGTTATATGTCTTTATGCTTTTAATTAAAGTATGCATCGATAATTAAATTTAATGCGTTAATTTCAAATCTATTTAACAATCGTAAATTATACATTTTTAATATTAATTTTTTTAAACATTTTAACTTAAAATTCTAAATTAATTTTTCTTTCGTTAATTTTTATATTTATGACGTTTTCTTTTTCGTAAAGTTTGTTAATGATATTACGCTAATAAAGTAATTCTTAATAAATTTCTTATTATAATTTATGAAATTTAGAAAGAATTGAACTTTTTTGACGTTAATAAATAATTTTCATTCTTTAATTGTTTGTAACTTTTTGAAATTTATGCATACTTCGTGTCGTTCAACGATAAATTTAAAAAAGTTAATTTCTTTTTGATGAAATACGCATTTCTTTAATTTAAGATATAGATTTCTCTTATTTAGATATTCTAATATTTTGAAGACATAATTTATATGTTTTTTTAAAATATTTGAGTAAATTATGATGTCGTTCAAGTATGCTATGACAAATAGGTTCAAATATTGTCGTAACGCATTATTAATTATTTCTTGATATATTGTCGAAACATTCGTGAGTTCGAACGACATTATTGTGTATTTATATAATTTATATCGTATATAAAAAGTTATCTTTCATTTTTTTTTATTCTAATTTGATTGTACGTTTCTCCTAAGTTTAATTTGATAAAATACTTTGCTTCAAACAATCGATCTTAAAGTTCGCTAATGTTAAATAGTAAATATTAATTTTTTATCGTAATATTGTTTAGCTTTTAATAATCGACACATAAACGAAGAATTTCATTCTTCTTAAGTATAAAGAGAATCGAATATTTTGTTTGTAATTAAGATTTTTTTATAAATTCTTTTTTTTCCGTTTTTTGTCAAATATTCGCGAAGAGTCTCTAGCTTCTTTTCGAATAAAACATATATAAATTTAAACGTAAATTGCTTGTTTAATTCAAGTTTAATCTTATAATTTTATGATTAATGTTTAGATAAAATCTTGATGGTTTCCTCTTTCTAAAATAGATGTTCTCAATTGTTATATATTTGTAATATATGCTTTAACGATTCTCTCGTTGTATTAAATAGTCTAAGACTCTCAAAAGATTCGCAATTTTCTTTATTTATTTTAACTTTGTGATTTAATTAATTTGTCTTAATGTTTATCGAATCGAACTTTATTAAATCGTTTTTTTGCAAAAATGCAAATTCGCTACTTGCGATCGAATTTCGACTTAATTTTTCATTTATTATTGAACGTTATTAATGCGTAGATTAAATGTGAATTGTGTAATTATATTGTGCGAATCTAAGTACTTGTGTATTTTAATTAATTTCTAAGTTGTGTTGCTTCAATTAAGACATTTTTAGAACAATATTATAAGTAATTATTCTCACTATATTAAAGATTAGTTTCTCGTGATGTTGCTAAATAGTTATTAATAGTAATTTCGTTTTTTTGTTTACTCTTTCATTCTTTGCGAACAATAAATTTTCATTTATAATTATTAGATTGTAAGCGTTAGACTTCTTTTAAATAAAATATTCTTTTCTTTTTATAAGAGCTTTGATTATAAATTTTTTATCGCATTAAAATCGATCATTGCTATGAATTAATAATTAATAATTTTAATTAATGTAATAAAACATTGTACGTGCGCTATTAAGTTTAGTTGCTATTGTTAAGCTAATATATTGCATTTCTCTAATATGCTCTTTATTAGAAAATTTGAACTTTTTTTTACTTCTATGTTGCGACTTTTGCTTTAAACGTTTGTTTATATTAAGCTTTCTTTTATTGTTAAATTGTTAATTTTAATTTTCTAAAAAATCAATTAATTTCGTTCTTTTTTTTTAGATAAGTTTAGCATAAGTTGTTGTAACAAGTTATTCAATAAAGACTTGCGTATATTGTAAAATTTAATTGTCTCATTGTAATGTCAAATTTTTTTTTTATATAATAACATTGTTTTTTAACTTTTTTTTGCATTCGTTTACGATCTTCGATAAGTTAATTAAAGTCTCGAAATGATTCGTAATGTCTTTTATACATTCGTAAAAATTCTTTTAATTATATTTCTCGTTTAAGTCAATAATTGAACTATAAGATTTAATAATTCTTTAAAGTGCTTAATTAATTTTCTACGTAAATGCGAATGCCTTATCTAATAATGTTTTATTTAAAACTTTCTATAATTAATTTAAGTTCTTTATTAAATAGTAATTGTCGTTCGATTTAATTTTAAGAATGTTCGTCTTTGTGTCGACTTGCTTCTTGATGTCGTTCTAATTATTAAATATCTCTCTTAACATAACATTGATTTGTCAACGATTTATTAAGTTTCGTAATCGATAATCTCTTGCGAAGTAATTCGATTTGCCACATAAATAGTACGTTTTTTGAGATTTGTTATCTTGCTTTTCTCTAAAATTCTTTTCTTTGCGTCGTTGAATAAAATTCAATTTTATAAATGTAGATTTACAATAATTTAAATTATTGTATCTTCAATTAGAACGAGATTCTTTCTACTAATATTCGATCGTTAATTCAAAAAAGATTTTCGTTCTTTTGTAAAATTGATCGTATCGTTTTTTTATAATTCTTTCATATAGTTTGTCGTCGAAATCAATAGCTATTTCGATAAGATCAAACATTTCGCTAATGAATTTATCATTGCGCATAATTTTGTTCTTAAGATTGTTCCTAAGATTTTGTCGAAACATTGTTATAAATGTAGCATCGTCTCATTTGATAAAATTAATATACTTTTGAAATTTTGCTATGTAGTTCGTTGCAAAAATTCGTTAAATTAAGTGTTAAATCACTCTTTTTGCGATTTGTTTCTCGTTAAATGTTTCGAAAATTCTTCGAAACTCTCTTTTAAAGTTATCGAAATTCGTAAATATCGCACAAGCGTTTTTGTCATAATTTTTCAAATACTTGCGTAAGTTTAATTTAAGTTAGTGTTAAATTCTTTCTCTAAGAAATGTGAATACGAAAATCGTCTTTTTGTTCGCTAAAACAAGATAAAAAATAAAATAGATATTTATTTGCATAAGTTAGTTCTTTAGATCGATACGATCTTCATAATAAACGTTAGACTTGTTAATTCTTATTTTGTCGTTTTTATTAACAAAGAATTGACGTGATGTTATTGAGCTATTGTTCAAGATAAAAGCGCGTTGATCTAATATAAACATTCTTAGAATGTTCAAAGTGTTACGCTAATACTTTCGTAGAAGATATTAGAGAAAGTTATGTTATTAAAGAGATTTGTAAACGTCTTTAGACAATGCAAGCAATTACTTAATAACAAAAATTGCAATTATAAACAATCTTATATTCAATAAATTTTCACAAATGATTCAATGAATTAAAGTAACAATAAGTAAAGACTTAAGATAAGTTGAATACGATTCATAAGAGAGTTGCGTTCGAAAGCTATATATCTTTTTAACACTTAAGAGTTTAAGATGTTTAAGATGTTCAAAGTCTTAATTATCTTAATTATCTTAATCTTGTTGGCAAATCTTTTCTTTTTAATTGCTCTATGAAGAGCGATGTGCGACGAATAGTACTTATTAGCATGCGACTCGTAACAATATCTTAATTTAACTCTTATTTACATTTTTTTCACGTTAAAACTAATTAAATAACGCACGCATATTACAATCTTTCAAAGAATCAAATGCTAAAAAGAGAGCTTGTTAACGAATCAAGCAAAATTATCGCTTCTCTTAAAGTTGTTTTTGAAGTCAAAGTCGCATTCGTGCGATTTTGATTCGCATTTAAGCATTTTACAATAGAGCGATTTCGTAGTTTGTAACACTTTACAATAAAGCGATCTCGCAATTTTTGACATTTTTTAATTAACGAATATTGACAAGATGTGAGCAATTATTAATACGATGTATGTAACAAACGCGTACATACAATTTGCAAATACAATTATTCTAGTTATAACACTTTAGCTCACGCGAGTTATGAGACTATTCTTGAACGCACTTATAGACGTCGTCGTATGTTTTTGCTCAAATAAGATTTATTTATTATCGTAATCGATTTTTACTTTAAATATTAAATGTTGCTCTTAAATCTTCTAGCAAAATTATATTTTAATGTCGACGCTTACTCTTTATAGATAGTTCACACTATTTATTATAGCGCTCATCGATCGTTCGAAGCTATTGCATCATATCTTGTAGCGTCGTTTATAAATAGTTAGGGTTAAATGTAGGGTTCATTCTAAGGTTAGGACTTGTCGATAGACTGGCCGCGCTGACCCGGAAATGTCACGTGCAAATGCCAAGACCCGGGTCAAAAAAAATTCGAAGAATCGAATCGCTCGAAGTAGTTTAGTCGATTACTATAAGTAGTTTAGCGCGCTTCGCGCTAAACTACTTTGAGCGATTCGATTCCAAAAAATCGTCACGACCCGGTCTTGGCGCCGGGTCGGCCCGACGGTCAGTCTACTTGTCGAACATCAAACATAATTCTGCAAAGGAGGTCTGAGCACTGAGGCAAGTTATGATTGAGGTTCTAAGCTACGGTGAAAGGATATTATATACACTGCGCACCTTCCCCGGTTAGGGGTGGAACCCTAACTGTCAACCCTGACTAGTTATTGTGATGGCAAGTGCAACACTTCGTTACAGCCCCAACGGTGGCATGAACATTGACATATGGCCCGATGTAACTTTGTCAGATAACTAATGCGAGACTCGCTCTTGTCTAGTCCATCGTGAGCATTCGATGTTCGAGATTGGTGCAAGCGATCTCGGTTGATGCTCACGAAATGAGAGTTTAAGTACTGGGCTCGATGGCGCCAGATCTCAGGGAGCCAAGAGTTATTGTACTGCCCCAGGAATTCCGAAGGCAAATGTCTTCCTTGAGTGCTCTGATAGACGTGTAAGCGCGACGATTCGGTACATTATCGGGGCAAGCTGCACCACAGCCACAACAGTGGAAGTACGAGGGGATGTGCCTTAAGACATTCCAAGACGGGTATTCTCTAAGATAGGAATGGCTCGGACTCCAGAGGTGAATTGAGTATGATGGGCGGGTGACCACCAGCGAATCACGATTAATTATGTTTGTCTCCTTTTTTTTCGTTTTGATGTCCTACAATATCGGAATCTCAGACTCGGGAACTGCTATGTTGAGATAGACGACCTCTTTTCTTCCGACCTTCGAAGACTAGCATCGATACAGGCAAAGCTCGAGGGAGTACTATATTTGAGCATAGCCAGATCGCTCTACAAGCGTCGGTGGTAGTTCGATGTACAAATGCTATAGCCATATATATTTAGGACGCCGGCGACCGTGGAGGTATAAACACGCTATGACATACTTCAACAATGCTATTTCGCCCTTTCCATGCTCTCTGATCCAACGCCACGCTGAACGGACAACAGCAAGTTTGCACATACGACGGGTAACGACCGGCATCCCTCAGAAGGCTCTCCCGCTGCTTCTTCTCCCAACCGTTCGAAAAGTCTCTTGCCCAAGAGCAAGCCTATCGAATCGATCGATACCCATCGACTCAATGTCTGTGGCCCAACCAGACAAGTAAAAGCCGACAACAATGACAAGATAGGTCAGCAGGAGTATGCTGCCCTTGAAGTAGTTGCTTTTGCCTTCTCCGTATACATAGCTTAGCAGGAATACGCAAAGGATCACCGTTACCATGTCCCACTGCGGGAAGATAAGGTTGAATGTATGGGTCAGGAGGTCAGCAGGCGCCAGATTCGATGAAGTGATCGCGCTAAAGAGGACCAGTGCCGGTATTTGAAGTAAGCAGACCTGTAGAGCGTAGGCGGAACCGATCTCCATGGATAGCGCGATGTTGCCGTTCATAGCGAAGGAAATAGCGTTCTATCAGCGTCAGCGCACGATCCCTTGCTGAGATAGGTACACCTCTTACCAAGAACTCCGTGGTGTTGGGCACAAGTGCAAAGAGAGTAATGCCTAAGAACTTCTCATCGATGTCCACGCTCTCAAGCACGATGTCCACCGTATCAACCAGGATCTCCGCAAGCACAGCGTAGAGAAGCGTAGCTCCAAGAAGAATGATGGCACTCTTCGTCCGGCTCCAATTAGGCGCATCATGAGCACCCCCTGCTACCATGGATTCCGCTTCTGCTTCACCAAGATCTACATGCGCAGGTGTAGGCTTTCTAGGTGTATGGTGGGGTGCCGAGTGAGACATCGATGCCTTACGAATACTCTGTGTAGCATCACGAGCTGCAATTGCTGCGGCAGTAGCAGCCATCTCGGCCACTGTGCGGACCAGCTGATTGTTGTCACGCTCAGATAGGCCATCAATGCGTAGACCTCTCTGGCTATCGCTGTCGGCCGCAGCTTGTCCATCCTCGCCGCTTTGCTTCGGGGGCACAAGATGAGGAGTATTTGGAGAATTTTCAAACGGAGCATTGCTGGACGACGATACTTGGCGTGACGCCTCCTGCTCGGTCAGCCCGGCCGTCTGCAGAGATTGCTTCAAGACATTCTTGAACATAGACGACTCATGGATAGTGTTCTTGCGGGTTGCGGAGCCACCGCTGCTGCCACTATGCTGGTTAGACTTAGGCGCCGGAGCAAGCTGAATTGGATAATGTGAAATGTTGCTATGATGTTCAGCGATTTGCACCTTTTTTTCGTCAATCTCAGCATTCCAAATGACCGCAGCATGCGTTCTTAATGTGAACCAGAGACCGATGATGTAGGACAAAAACAACAGGACAGCTGCGAACCAGCAGTAGGGGCGGACGGCCTTCAGGAAGAACGCGTCATGAACAGCAGGGACCTGCGAATAGTAACAGCGGCGGCAGTCTCCATCCTCCGGGTCCTTGATGATACAGGCGTGGCAATTGAGCTCATGCTAGAGATTGTCAGCGATGTGATAACCTGCAGGACGTACTCTAACTAGACTCACACTACCGTAGATCTGGTAGAACAGAGTCGGTCCAAAGGCTGCAATGACAGCGAAAAGCAGCATGGTCGAAGTGACTCCGGCAGATTTAACGTTGAATCTTTGCGTCTTGCGCTTGATTGCTCCAAAACACATCGAGAGACCTGGGAGGAAGAGGATGCCGGCAAATATGCTTCCGATGATACTGCCTTCTACCAACCGCCCCTTACCTTGATTGAGAGCTACACAATATAGGAAGACTTCGACCACCGTTGAGAAGAACGCATTAATTGCCGCACCCACTCCCATGGAGGATTGCGCTGAGATCGATGCAACAGCTTGGCCAATGAAGTAGGCCAATGGGATGATGGAAATCAACCCAAGCGCAAAGATGAAGCCAGGGTTGACGATCCATAATTCAAGACCAAGAGCAACCTTGAGGACAAAATAGTCAAAGATCGTGAAAAGTACTACACCGATCAAATTGATAAGAATGATGTTTGTTCCATCGATTGTATATTTCCAATACTTGAGTCCGACAGCTCGGTAGGTGCAGACCAGTACCGATGACGACGGCGAAGATGATCCACGCGGCTGGCTAGTATCGGAATTGAAGGACAACGCCAGTGGATGTCGTCGTAGATGGTAGAAGAGGAGTAACGTCACCTTACCCATGGGTATCCAGAAAACCATCAACCAGCAGATACCGGAAGCAAGGAGCATGAGAGGTGCGATCAGGAAGTAGAAGAAGACGAAGAAGACGATGCGGCCAACGTTCCATTGTCCACGGCCGAACAGACGTCTTTTGATTTTCATCCTTTGCTCGTCATCTTCGTGACCTCGTCGAGTACGGCCTAGCAGGCTGTCATTCTCGTCAGCAGATTCAATGCTGGACCTTCGACGACCGATCAGCGATCGAGAGCTCAAGGGCCCAAAGAATAGGCGGCCGTCCTCTAAATCTCCATTCTGCCACTGCTCATACTCGGTAATGCTGCGTCCTTCGCCCTCGTCTTCCTCTGCATATGCTTCATCTTGCTCCAGCTTTACAAAGTTGCCAAATGGGTATAGAAGGTACCAAGCCAGACCAGCAAGTACTCTGCCGTATTCAAGAGCGCCCGGGAAAAGTCCACAGACAAGACACACAACTGCCCCGAAACCGGCGGCCAATGCGAGCCACCACCCGAACAGTATAGTCCAGAGGATGTTGAAGAGTCCAAGCCACCTACTGACCCTGCCCCCGGGGGTCGAGTGGATGTCAACTTCTGCGGTCTGCTCCACTGATCGATTTTTCTTGTACAATGCAGGCTTCCAGATTCGGATACCAAAAGGATGTGTATCATTTATTGCTTTCTGGCGGTCTTTCAGCGTGAAGCTTTCAGTATCGCTCAGATCACCGCTATTATCATCATCATCATCCTCATCGTCTGCATCCGCTTGTATTGTCGCTTCTTCGCCAGAGGTTTCCGGACTCCCCTCGTCTTCTGGTAGCGCTTGTTTGGGCGTTTGTGTATTTGCACGACCAGTCTGGGCTTCTTCCTCTTCCTCCTCTTGCGAGTCCACTCGCGGCAAGCTAGTGGGCATAGCAGTTGTTCGCCTTCTCAACGTCGACGGCTGCCGTCGAAGGATGGGCCCAACCCCTGATGCAGAACGAGTATTGGATCCATGCCTCTGCTGAACATCTGACTCGTACTCGTCTGGATCATCGTCCACCGAGAATTCTTGACCTTTATGAGGGGCTTGCCATTTCGACGATGCTCGCCGTGGCATCGCAGGCTTCTTCGGTTTGTTCGAGGAGTGGGTGGGCTCAGGCGAAAAGACCTGTTGCCGGACGGATGAATCTGAGCTGCGGATTGCTGGCCGTGAAGCTTCTTGCGTCGGTGTTCGTTGACCATCGTGAGCGGTATTGTACGAGGTTGTCGAACCTAAAGTCAAGCCCAGGTTAGCTGCGTTCCAGACAACGACCTCAATGAAACGGGCCATATCTGTCAGTACCTGTGGAGATTGCGGGCGGTCTATTTCTCCGGATCGTACCTGTACCTGTTGTAGTGGGACTTCCTCCGTCATCTCTGCGAGTGATGGACTCAAAGCGCGGTGGCTGAGCTCGAGTATCTGTGGGGGAGGTGTCTGTGGAGTAATTGAATGTAGCTTTGGAGCTGTCTTTGTCGGGAGCCATTTCTAATCGTCTGATATCAGAGAATTCCTCGCAAATCGCTAGGATATCTCTCTTGCAGCACTACTGTATCCAAATTTGATGTGTGTGGAGGGCTATCTTCGCAGCGAGGGCGTTATCAGTAGGATGTATGCGAGAGGGAGTGGACTGCATTGCCATCGACGATTCTTGTGATAACGCTCATGCGCCCGAGAACATTCATCATACGTCGTCGAAAGTATGAGATATCAGAGCAGGGGGGACACGTCCAACATTGGGCGAAGGATCCCAGACACCTTGAAACCTGGTCAGCTGGCACCCAATCTCGTTATTCATGGCACATGTTTACTGCCCCATGCTCTAGGCGAGCTAGGCAGGGTTCCGCTTCTTCAGCCGCCCGAAACTCACCCGGAGTGCGCTAGTGACACAGCTCTCTTTTGGGTAGTAGTGCTAGCATCCTATATCACAAGTTCAGTATTCAATGATAATCACCAGCAGAGTCCGGACACTCCCACGAAGCTCATCAGTCCCCTTCCAGACAGAGGTCTGCTTGTCGCGCAAAAGCCCAGGAATCTCTTCCTACGCGTTTGCCATCTGTCAGCGAAGAGCGGTCCAAAAAAACACAATCCTTCTTCTATCAGCCATCTCGTCCCTCTCCTCTTTCTCCTCCTCATTCTCGACCCACACTATCCACCCTTCCTCTCCATCATGGCGCTCGACTCCTTCTTCCACAATAAGATAGAGAGCATGAAGCTCGAAATCATCCAAGGCCAAGCCGTCCTCCGCCGCCTCGAAGCCCAACGCAACGACTACAACTCCCGCGTCCGCCTGTTACGAGAAGAGCTCGGTCTTTTACAGCAACCAGGCTCCTATGTCGGCGAGGTAGTTAAGGTGATGGGCACAAAGAATGTACTTGTCAAGGTGCATCCGGAGGGCAAATACGGTATGCCCCCTTCTCCTTTCTCCCGCCACACCTACTCTAGGGACTCCTACACGCGGGAATGAAGCTCCAATTCTGATATTTACGTGGTATCATCCAGTGGTGGACATATCCGACTCCGTCGACATCTCCAAACTCACCGTCGGCAAACGCGTCACCCTCCTCTCCGACTCCTACAAGCTCGAAAAGATCCTCCCCTCCTCCGTCGACCCCCTCGTCTCCCTCATGATGGTCGAGAAAGTCCCCGACAGCACCTACGACATGATCGGCGGCCTCGACCAACAAATCAAAGAAATCAAAGAAGTCATCGAGCTCGGCCTGCAACACCCCGAGCTCTTCGAATCCCTCGGCATCGCCCAGCCCAAAGGCGTCTTACTCTACGGCCCCCCTGGCACCGGAAAAACACTCCTTGCCCGCGCGGTGGCCCACCACGCGGACTGCAAGTTCATCCGCGTGTCCGGCTCCGAGCTCGTCCAGAAATACATTGGCGAGGGCTCGCGGATGGTGCGCGAGCTCTTCGTGATGGCGCGCGAGCACGCCCCGAGCATCATCTTCATGGACGAGATCGACAGCATCGGCTCCTCGCGCGTAGAAGGCAGCAGCGGCGGCGACAGCGAGGTGCAGCGGACAATGCTGGAGCTGCTGAACCAGCTCGACGGCTTCGAGCCGACCAAGAACATCAAGGTCATCATGGCGACCAACCGACTAGATATCTTAGATCCGGCGCTGTTGAGACCCGGCAGGATCGATCGCAAGATCGAATTCCCGCCGCCAACGTGAGTTCCCCTCCCCCATTTCACCTCCCCACAACCCCTTCCCCCCTCCCCCCAAATCAAACCAAACCACACAAACCTAACCCCCTCCCCCGCCCCCACAGCGTCGAAGCCCGCGCCGACATCCTGCGCATCCACTCCCGCAGCATGAACCTCACCCGCGGGATCAACCTGCTCAAGATCGCCGAGAAGATGAACGGCTGCTCGGGCGCCGAGCTGAAAGGCGTATGTACCGAAGCCGGGATGTTTGCGTTGCGGGAGCGGAGGGTGCACGTGACGCAGGAGGACTTCGATCTGGCGACGGCGAAGGTGCTGAATAAACATGATGATAAGGAGGTTAGTCTTGGGAAGCTGTGGAAGTAAGGGTGGGGGGTTGTGTATATCAGAGTGTAGCATCATGGAATGGTAAAAGGTGAAAGGGGAGCGGGTTGACTGTGGATATGCATTGTGAAATCCGTTTTGGTTGATGTCGTTGTGTCTATGATCGATGTCTGTGTCTAATGGTGCAGCGGAAGAAGAACAAGACACCTACGCTGATGCATTACGTGCCTCATGTGTCCTCGCATCTAACTATGCAAAGTAATTCCCTGGCGACTTGACCCCATGACTCTTCCTCCTCTCCGGCGCCGGCCTCCTGACCGCACTCGTTTCCCTCTGCAGCCCCCCATTCTCCGTCTCAATCAGCGACTTCGGTCTCTCCTCACCCCTCGCCGACGCCTCCTTCAACCCCTCATCAAACCACTCCAGCACCGTCTCATAGCACAGCACAAATTGCCTCAGCGTCTGTACCATGCTCAGTCTCTGGTGCCGGAAATCCTCAACCGTCTGCGCTACAATGTCTTCCTCTGAGCAGTCGTCCATGAACCCGGTGATGGGGGTCCCGCGCTCCTCCATCCGTGCCTCAAGCGTGGCGACAACGCTATCGACGGTGCAGAAGGTTCCCGTACGTCCGCAGCCCGCGCTACAGTGAACGACGATGGGCAGGGCGTCGTAGGCATCCTTATCATCGATAGCGTGGCCGTGCCGGCGGACTTCGTCCCTGCAGATGCGGACGATGCCAAGAAGATGCGCAGGGTCGGTCGGGACGCCGAAGTCAGGCCAGCCGGAGTAGTGGAGCTGCGTGACGGTGCGGGATTGGCCGTGGCGGCTGAGGGCGATCTCACGGATCAGGACGGTGGGGGCATCTTCAGCTGGGGTCTGGTTTGGGAGGTTGTTGCGTGGTGTGCTTGCCTTGAGGGGGTGGATGAACTCCTGGAATACGCGGGCTTGGTAAGTGCCGTAGGTGCCGTCCCAGTAGGGGTGGCTTTTGCGCTGGCCGCCGTCGTGTTCGGCTGTTAGCATGACGATGACGTGGACATCTTGTTCCCAGACTACGCGCCAAAAGTCCTGAGAAATGTTAGCTGGACCTTGATGAAAATTGGATGTGATGTACCTCGATGGTAGCTGGTACAGGTGCTTGACTTGCAATGTAGCGCCTGTTACTCGAGAATGACTTGATATGGCTTGCATTGATGTAGTCGCACTCCCCTGGTGGAACGCCCTTCAATCGTACCCGTGTATGGTCGTAGGGTAGTATGTCCTTGTATCTGTTCTTAGTGCCCTTCTCAATGCCGGCGATACGAACAGCATTAGGCGATATCTCGCTTGGAGAGCCATAGTAAACCGCGCCAGATAAAGCTTTCTGCATCCGTTGCTGTTCACCCTTCTCGATCTGTAGGAAACGATCGGCAACAATTCTGCCCGCGTCTCTTTCGTCCGAGACTTTCTTCAGCCATAACGGAAGGTATCGATTCCCAGGCATTTGCAGATATTGCGAGACCTTCAGCGGCATTTGGCCAACGCCGCCAATAAGATCCATATTTTGCCTGATACTGCCAAAGAAAGGATTCGCAGCATTCTGATTGCTTGGCATGAGACAACCACCAGCGACAGGTGCTACAAGGGGTCTTTGTGGATCAATCAGTAGCTTCCTGCCCTGTGCAGACTCCATCTCGTTGGCTGGCCTTCGATCTATGAGATCAGGAGACTTTCTCGAGAAGCTCAAAAAGCCCCCTCGGACGATGCACGGCAAGCCACGCCATCCTTCTGCGGTAAACTTCTTTAAGGTATTGACAGAGGAGGTGGCATCTTTGAGGAGGGAAGACGTGGCATCGTAAACCACGATGACTTTTGCCTCACGCCATTGAGCAAACTTCGCCTTCTCCTTTTCTTTCGTAAAGGTTTCCGCCAGTTTTTGGACGTTGAAGGCTGGCCTTTTCAGCAGCGTCGTCGGAATGCAAAGATTGAGTGCACCATCAATCCTCGATTGTAGATACTGAGGATAAACTCGGACATCGAGTAAGAGAATGTCTTCCGATGGGTGAGAATCGAGAACATCGCGGAGCTCCTGGGGAGAAATCAATTTTGGCCCTTCGGCACTGAGAGCATCAGGTAATGTCTCGGCGCGTTGAATCGAGTGACCCTTAATCGCGGGAGAAGGAGGGTCTATCCTGTTATTCGGCAACGAATGACGTGGATGCCTTTCATCGACGGTAGATAGTTGATTCCGGCGTAATGAAGCCAATTCTGGTGTTGATACTTGTGGTGGTGTTTGGTTCCGTGGTAGATCAAAGAATGAGGGAGTACTTGACTGCACTGACTGGAGGCTGAAAGGTGTCTGCGGTTTGATGGCAGAGGTTTGAAAAGGCGACGGTTGGTCAATATCCATGTGATCGATAATCTGCATCTCTTTCTCCATCGTATTCGTCACTACAGGCTGCGAGACCGGCGACTGCACTGGCGTCACCCTCTCGCGTGAACCAGCTGAGCTAGCTCCATCAGATGCATTCCGAGACCCTGAGCTGGTGCTAAAGTATGTGAGGTTGCCGTGGCCTAGATTGAACGAGTTGGACTCTGACTGCCTACGGAAGGCTTCGAACTCGGGTGCCTGAGGATTGGAAGGCTTCGAGGCGGTGGAGATTATGGGACTGAAGTAGTTGGGACTGATACCGCTGCGGTCTCGCGCTGAACGAGGGGAAGAGCGGACTTTGGCTGGCAGAGGCGACACTCGAGTTTTTGTAGCGGCGGACATGTTGAGGAGATAATGTTGGGATGATTGTGTTATCTGCAAGGAGAGAGTGATTAATCAGGCGACGGCGTTCGAGGTACACGAGGTACGAACTTCAAAGCCGACTCAACAGCGAGCCGTGCAGAGAGACCTGCTCCTGCCCTGGAGAAGTGGAGTGTAGTATAGGGTATCTGTGTGTGTGTCCACCCGAATCCGCCTACTCGGATTGTGGGGAAGAGCAGCATGCGGATGCCTTGTTGACTGTATCTTACATCAATCTGACAGGAGCTGAAGCGAGCGCAGGAGGGACGATGCAGATGTGCCACCCCCGACGTCATTGGTCCCACCGAGATGCGCAGCGCTAGTGACTCCGCCCGTCTGGACCCTGTTGGACCCTTAGGGCTCGCCCCCTAGCTTCCCGGCTTGACCCTACTTTAAACAAACTAATCGCCCTCGAACATGGAAGAACGTCATTGCTCGAAGATATAAACTCAAAGCTACTCGTTGTAGTTTGCTAATATACATGTAGACAGCTTTCGATCTTGGAAGCATTATTTGCTATCTTAAATGGACGTGTTTCAATTGCTTCGCTTTCCGCAGCACAGAGTAGCATCGGATTATACTTGCTTGTATAATCCTAAGGTATGTATTGGCGACATATCTAAGATAAAATGATGGAGTTTTCTCCATCTCATTCCTAATTCCAGCTCCTTTCTCTTGGTAGACATCGGCTTTAGTACCAATACCCCCGAAACCACACAGTAGCAAAAAAATAAACCACCCATTCTTCCCCATCCCTGGTGAAATGTACTCACGCCTTCCCGATGGGTTTCAACAACCAATGAAACCCATAGTCGGAAAGGCAAAAACGTTGAAGCATTCACCTTGATGGTCCCAAAACAGGGTTCGGGAAAGGTTATTCATGTGTGTGAATGCGATAAACCTTAGAAACGCACACCTGTTACATGATGTGATAGTACGAAGAAGTTCCAGTCTTCCTTGGGAGTAAGTGTGAACACGACGAGGGATTCAAGCTGGTGCTGTATAGGTCGTTCAGATGTGCAGGGGGTCCTTGGGGAGCCAATCGGCTGCCTGAGGGCTGAACGAGCAAGGTAACGTACATCTCAAACGACAACCACGACACTCGCTGAGCGGAAATATCTGCTAGGCGAGTAGAGAAGTAGATTATTATGTACGCATTACCATTGATGCTATCTGCACAGCCTTTATTAGTCCTCCAGTCCTTGACCGGATCTTATGTAAGTATATTAGTCGAAAACTGATACTAATACTCGTGCACGCATGTCAAAGGGCTAAAACCTGCTCGGCCCATCCCACAATTTCAGCTTCAGCGTGATGCCCAGCCTCGCCATCTTCTCCCGTACCCAGGTCGCTATGTTCCGAGTCCGATCCGAGTCTGGGAAGCTGTCGATGAACAACGTTATATCTGCCAACCTAGGAAGTCTGTTGCGGGACTCCCCTACTCCCGACAATAGGTCGGTCAACAGGGAAGGCGTAAGCTCACTTAGCGGATCGAGCCGCATAACTAGCGTTTCCGCGGTCGTTGGAAGGTCATCGAAGGCTGGCATGTCTTCGTAGTAGCTCTCAATTTGCCTCAGAGACCGCGAGGCCGATGCAAATGATTCGATCTTTTCCTGAACGCGGCTGAGGAGGTCGATGTTCGTCAGGATCTCAAGCGTTCGCAGATTGGGGTGTTTCTGTAAGGCATTGAGCAGGTCGAAAACCGTCTTCCGTATGGGGTTGAATGCCGCTGATGGCCGAGCGCTTAGTGCGTATTCGCGGAAAGACAAGACTTGCAATCGAGGAAGTAACCCAACTATATCTCCAACGTTGCATCGGCCGGCTTCACAAACACCGGATACCATTTGGTAGTGCTTGTCCTCAATGTTGAAATCCGGCCGCCAGATCTCAACTTTGGCGAGCTCCCGCAGGTCACGAAATGTGTGTACCACTTCAGCCCGGGAGCTGGTACAGACGCCTGTAAATCTTAGGTGTCTTAGTTTTTCGAACGAGGACATGAAGGTGATGGGCAGAAGTTCTTCGTAATTTGTCAAGGAGCGTAGATTGGGGAATGTGTCTGCAAGCATGTCGGCGAACGAGGCTAACATATCATAAGGCGGCCGAGCGTCTGTCGAGCTGTAGGAGAGGATCGTGAATCTGCTGACGTTGGGTAAATGTCTGAAACAATTGCCAAGACGCTCAACTTCCTGGTGACACGCTTCTTGATAGGGATTGTCGCCCTCGCCCTTTGTAGCGCCTGATACTGCTGCTTGCCGTAGCCTCTTCCCTAATGCTCCTACAATCTTTATCGGATCTATGTCGTGTAGCTTGAAATGGACCTCCACAACATGCCTGAGGCATGTTCGGTCGACGCTCCGCAGCCAGGACACAAATTCCGCCTGACCGTCGAAAATCAGGGGTTGCCTGTAAAGGAATGGTTTTGCTTCGTTCGCAATCTGGCGATTGGTGAGGAGCAGATCGAAAATGGTCGAGGGCGCGATACCTAGTAAGTCATTGTAGATATGCTCCCTTATCTCCAGTGGGATTGTATGGAAACTAAGGCGAGTTCGTATCTGGGGTTTGCTGAGAGGATTTCTCTTGTTTCCCTTTGGCATACTCCGCTACAATGTTGTCTGGGTCGATATCCTGTTGGGGAGACCAGAATGGTAAATTTCAGGAAGGTCTTGGCCTTTGTATTCGGAGACTCCCGTCTCGGCGGTGTAAATTAATTGGAATCAGAGAGTACGCGTAGGTTTGAATCACAAATAGGAAAATGAAGGAACGAGTCAATGCCAAATGCGATCTTTACCTGCAGCGATCTCGAAAACAAGTATGAAACCGCAGGGGAAAGACGAGGAATATAGGGAGTCGATATCGGTGCCGCCAGAACATCGCCGAATGCATCTTAGGATCGCAATTTTATTACCAGGGGCCTAACGAATAGTAGAAAAGCAGTCTACGCTATACGTACGCCGGAGGATTGAGGCGACTATGAAAAGGACGACCGAGTGACAGCGTAGCTAAGCTGCTTCAAGGCAATCACCATTGACGACTTTTAGCGGGTAAGTGCTGCAAGGAATCTAGCACGGTCACTTACCAGGCCAATGAAATGCCCTCCCGTCTGTCAGGGCTGGGCATTGAAACGATTAAGAGCGCGGCGAGAGCGCGGACGAACGACTTACCATTTAGTATGCTCGGTAGACAAGCGGGTGGGAAGATTAAGCATTGCTTGAGCGCTCCGGCATGCGCAAGATACGAGACCTAGCATCTCCGAGGGTCCACGCCCAGTATAGGATCAGTGCACAATATTCTGACGGGAGAGCCGTGAGACGGAGAGATTGGAGCACCTGTGTTTGCTCTGCTTGTGGCGACGCCGTCCATATGACCGTTAGTCACTCTCAGGGTACGCTTCCGATTCCCAGCGGTCTGGGTGGGCTTATTTGGCACACCCTCGGGCTTGAGGCTGTCAGCAACGTGGCAGAGCGTGCGGGATATGAGATCTGCCGGGCAGCCGCTGTGGGTTGTTTCTGAAATCTCATTGCGCGACGGCGTTTGAGAGGATGGCGTGGTGAAGGAAGGTGGAAAGCCGACGGAGGGGAGGTGGATGGTCGTGATCGGACGCGCGCTAATGGACTCGACAGGGGTCTGGCCGACGACGTCCGTACAACCTCGAGTTGCTACTGGGTCGATGGGTGAGCAATAAGTAGAAGAGTACATTACTGGATCTATGTGAGAGACGGGAAGACGGGTAGATAGAGACTATGCTTCAGTAGGAGTAACAATTGTCACGCCCCGGGGTGAGACTAAAGTAAGCCCGGATGTCTCCATTTGTCCGCTTACTGCTGGTATTTGATTTTGGTCGCGGAGCCTCAACGCCTGGACGTTGCACCGATCATCTCCTCGCAAATCGTGGAGATCTACAATATCACCCGTCAGCCGCTCCTTTTCTATTGCTGCGCCCAGTGATTACGCCCAAGCCGCAAAACCCCTTGGATGTTCGCCATAGTCGAAACATCAGCGATCAAACAACACAGGTCTAGACCGCCACCAAACGCCTCCTTAGCCATTAATGCCCACTGAGCCACACATAACAGATGAACAATGATGGGTGGAGGGACTAGATGCCGCTAGCGGTGTGTTCGATTAGGTACTCTCTCATACCCTCAGCAGCTTAGCTGCGTAGTTGGCAATCAAGTCTTCGTTGGGGAATGCCATTGCCTCCAGACCCGCCGCATAGGGTGTCGGGACTTCCGCTCCTGTGACTCTGACCGCTGGTGCATCCAGATAGTCGAACATGTATTCCATCGCCAGGGCCAGGATTTCCGACCCAACCCCAAAGGACGGGAAGCCGCTCTCGACGCACATCAGGTGGCGGGTTTTCTTGACCGACTTGACGATGGCTTCGACGTCGAGGGGCTTGACGGAACGCAGGTTGATAACCTCGGCCTCGACACCATAACGCTTCTTCAACTGCTCAGCTGCGGTAAGGGACTGGCCCACGCATCGAGAAAGGGAGACTATTGTCAAATCCTTGCCGGGACGTTCGATCTTTGCTTTGCCAAAGGGGAGAACGAAGTCATCCTTCTGCGCTTCCTCGGACATGGGAAATTGAGTTCCGTAAAGTAACCTGTACCGGACCCGTCAGCCTGCGTGTCTCACTTTTTGGCTCCGGGCATCAAGTGTGACGTACTCGTTCTCCAACACGCATACAGGATTAGGGTCTCGGATTGCGGCTTTGAGTAGCCCTTTCGCATCCTCCGAGCTCCAGGGCGCTACTACCTTCAGCCCAGGTATACTACCGTACCAACTTGAGTAGTCTTGCGAATGTTGTGCGGCAACACCAGAAGCGAAGCCGTTGGGTCCGCGAAAGGTGATGTTGCACGGTTGGATACCGCCGGACATGTAATGTGTCTTGGCTGCCGAGTTGATGATTTGATCGATAGCTTGCATGGCGAAATTGAAGGTCATAAACTCGCACTGCGAGTAGAGGGTCAGCAAGGGCGTCCTCCAGCTGGAATGAGTGGAGACCTTACTACAGGATGTAAGCCTGCCAGAGCGGCACCAACGGTCAATCCGCAGAAGCCAGACTCAGTAATTGGACTGTCGATGACTCTCTTCTCCCCAAACCGATCGAGTAGACCTTTGGTGACCTTGTAACTAAAAAACATCAACATCGGTGCTGCAGGACTTCGCAGGCAACCATTCAAACAAAAGACCTCCTTCGGTGCCTTGCACCGAATTCCGTAGTTGCTTCAACGCAAGAACAGATACGGCCTTGAGAGACTCACGCGCCATTATATTGAGCCACCTCTTCCCCCAGCACGAAGACCTTTGGGTTTGATTCAAGCTCCTCGGCAAGAGCTTCGTTCAAGGCATCTCTTACAGCGACCTCTTTTACATTACTAGGCGTAGCATATCCCCGCCGCGTTAGATGTATTATTGGAGCAGCAAATCGAATTGCTGGTCTAGAAGTGGTGGTGAGAGGTCGAAAACAGGAAAGGAGCTGCGAGGCAGGTCTTGATATCCGCGGAGCTATCATCGCATAGGGTGATGTGACTGGTAAGGTAGTGACGACGATGAAGCTGCGACAGATGTCAGTAAGATTTCCCAGCTCGAGCTCCGAGATCGAGCGTTGGATTCAACCGGCCTCGGCTAATCTTCGGCCGGTCTTTTACCTTTAGCGCCAATCTTCCAGCCGCACCGAAGATCGTAGATACTTAATCCACCGAACGACTCCTTTTCTATGTTCGTAGGTCGTACTCTTGGCTCACTTGTCTCTGGCACTTCTGGGCTAAAGAACACTCATGGAATGAACCAGTAGAACTACAGGGAAATTCTATTTAGCGCCGCAACATCACAGTGGACCGGAAAACATATACCAGTAAAGATACCTGCAAAACCCAAGATGGATGTTATGTCTGCACCCTACTTTGCAACCATGAAGCCTGGTCCTTCAAAGCACCTAGACACATCGCCACAGACGAGCGCGCCATCTCCTGTAACCTATATCCAGATAAGTAACCTAACACAAGCCCAACCATCAACCCAAAACCTATTGTGTACCTTATAAGCCGGTTGACTTTTTGTTTGAAGAGGCCACTTGGAGTATACGCAATATCCCAGTCACTGTACTTAGGGAACAGACACCGAAAGGTGAAGTCTGTCTGCGAGCGTCTACAATCCAAATAGTCAGCAAACGAACGCATAAGAGAAAGGAAACGGCGTGAAAAGCTTGACAGGGCACTCAGAAGGCTTACGGGTACATGGTCGAGTTGAAGCTGTTGGCGTCCTGATACCAGCTTACACAGCCCGAAAAGACAGTTTTCCGTAGCTGCTACTGGATATCTTTGGTCCACCTAATCTCCGCGTCCTTTCTGACCTCAGCATATAGAGCATCTCCACGTAGTACCGGTTCGATAATTTTCGAAATGTATTTCGTCATGTTCTCAGACCCTAGTATGTACGAGGAAGCCCAGTCGCGGTATTCGGGCCAACTGCGATGAAGAAGTTTGGAAACCCATCGACTGCGGTGCCCATATATGCCTGCGGACCTCCACGCTCGCCCCATATATCGTGGAGAGACTTCCCACCGCGTCCATACACCGCCAGCGGATAAAGCCAACGAGTAGCCTCGAAGCCGTTGGCTAACACGATTATGTCCGCGTGAAGGTGCTCATCCTTTATTGGTATTGCATACGTCGAAGTCTCATCTAGATCAGTGCGGCTACCGCCTAACACTACACCGTCCGACTCGAGTGCTCGAAGAGGCTGTGTAGTAAGACGAAAGTTTGGTCTGTCCATGCTCTTGAGCCAAGCACTATCGAGAACTCGACGTTTGCAGCCATAGCTATATCTCGGTGTCATCATTTCATGATAGTTCTCTGGGACAAGGCTTTTAGTTCGAGCCAGTGTCGATGCTTCTATCTTAGCGCGCCACTTGGTGTTCTCTTGCTAGAAGAGTGTGAACCAGATCACCTCGACGAGTAGGTATAGCAATATGCGGAAGAAAAAGCCCAAGAATGGTAAGTAGTGAAAGATTGTAGGAGCGTATCGAGCGTACGTATTCTTTTCAAATGGCTCCTCTAGCCTAGGCATAACCCAGGGGGGGGTTCCATTAGCTGTGTAACGGATTTCGCTTCGAGTGATTTCTTGAACAAAGAGGGAACAACTTGGGCCGCACTACATTCAGAACCCAGCACAACAACGTCCTTCCCCACAAAATCGACCTCTTCTCGCCATCGAGCAGAATGGAAGATCTCTCCCTCGAATTTGTCACGTCCTGAAATGCTTGTGGGCCATGCATTAGGTTCGACGAGAATCCCAACGCAGCTGACCACAATCTTTGCTCTGACCGTTTCCTGCTTGATGTACACAGACTGTTTACCCTTGGTGGCAATCAGCGCCTTTCGGTCTGCGTCTGAAAGATCTCCAGTACCCGGTACAAGATGTGACAGCATAGCTTCCCACACCCCATCAGCGTCCAGATAGCGACGCTCCGTCATATCTGTACTCAATTGAATTTTGTCCACAATTTGACACCTGGCAGCTACGCGATGAAGGTACTTCACAAAATCGGATCCCGTTAGGTAGAGCGACTCTGAGGTGTAGAATGGTGCAAATGAGAAGGAATAAGATGCGGAAGGCCTGGGGCTGAATGTGAGGCAAGGAAAGCGGCGATGAATTGCGCAAAGGAGACATACAAATCGCAGGCCTATGAACGCATCAAGTCGAAGCTATTACCAAATCGTCGGTCACAAAAGTTACGACTCCAAGGTAGCGGTTAATCCACCATGAACCTGAGATCTTACTCAGTACAACGTATGTATGGTTTAGGTGTGTTTATGGATGTGTACCTTCAATTCCTGACTGGTGGTCAGAGATCCTAGATTAATCAAACCTTAGTTTCTCCTTTAGGCGGCAACCTATGGTAAGTCTTGCTTCGCCGGCGCCGATAATCAGGACAGGATAATAATAGTCTGCATCTTTTTGGTAGCCACTTTGCACATGAATGCTATCGGTCAAGATCATTTAGCTGAGGAAGTAGAATCACCGATTGATAGACTGGAAGCACAGCGAACATCCGAGATTTGACACCGAGTCCGTGAATCTATGGAAAAACTTAAGGTCGAAAGTGGTTGTGGTGACGGAAGAAAGAGAGTGGAGGATGGTTTGGGGCGTACGTGACGGAGAGCCCAGATTGCAATCAGAACACGGTGCTCACTACTCGCAAGTTTTCAGGAACCTGTCATCTACATACCATGCAGGATCGCGGCAAAAGCCGCTTATACGGTTTCAGAGCAATCCCCAACTGATTCCCTGCTGGTTTCTCGACCTTACACGCTTTGTTCCTTCATATGACAGAGACTACACTTACTACTGTGCTCAATCTATACACGAGGCTTGTAGAAATATCCTTCCCCGAACCGCAAGCACGCTTAGTTGGGAGATACTTATACTTCCCAACTCATACTTCCCAAAATTCGAGACGAAGCTAGTTCGGCTTCTATGTCTTTCAATAGCAGTAGCGTATCTCTACTGCAACGAGTGAGTCTAGACCATAAGCGTGGATCTTGTTATTGACTTCAATGTCTTCCTCTGGCATAGACAGCGAGGTCGAGAGCTATTGGCCAGTGCTCGAGGCACTAGGTCTCCAGCTGCTGCTACTGATTCAGCAGACTCTATCAGAGCCTCGTAGTCAATAGTCGATTTTGGCTTCTCTGGGGCATCGCCTTTCACTCTATCTATCTGCCGAAGGCCTTGAGATGAAGGTTTCGACACCCCGAAGACTCCGGGAATCCCATTCAAGCTCATAATCTGTGAGTCGAACGGCGCAGGGAAGGGGAAACCCAGAGTGCAACAGTGGCTAGCATAGTCCAGAAATTCGGCCTGGTGAGTTCCCTCATCGTCGGCAGCACGCAAGGAGTCTGTGAGTTATTGTCTTTCGGTAGGTAAGAAGCCAAAGAGAAACGATGTGAGAGCATAACTGAAGAAGCTGTATGGCTCGAACAGAATCAGCCTACCGTCTGCTTCAAGGAGTCTTCGAATAAATTCCAAAGTAGGGTCGAGATCCCGTCCACCACCTCCGCTGGTCGTGGACCATTGTATTCCGCCTTCCTGGTTAATGAATCGTCTTCATCACCATCAGCTCTACAACAAGGTCTTCAGCCCCTCGTTGATAGACTTTCAAACATTTTAGGCATCATAAGCTCACTGTATATCCAACCCCTTTAGCTCTTCAAGCGAACTGTTTACCGGCCCCCGGCGTAGGCACCAATTACTTAGCTGGCAGTCGGTTGTGGAATGAGAAGGTCGTCTAGAACGGACAGCGTGTGCAGAAGACTTTACCAGCTTTTGACAATGAGTATCTTGAAAGTCAATTCGTAAGCGGTGTCGGGGTCCAAAAAAACCGTCCAAGCAAAGGTCAATTGACTCGGCCTGGAAATGAACAATGACTTATATCAGTGAGAATTCAGCTTTGGCATAAATATACAACAACTGCTGATATCATCTTCCAGTGACATGAAGAAAATCACAACCAATACGGTGTTGAACGTACAACGAGTAACAAAGACGCTGACGAAGGCTTTAAGAGAACAAGCCCCGAACATGAGCTCTTATGTCAATGAAGCAATCGTAGATGAGCCAAGTTACCAGCAGGTATTTTGGGGAAACCCTTATGATCGATGATCACAGATCAAACGACGAATGGATCCCCATGGAGTGTTTTGGTGTAAGGTCTGTATAGGAAGAGAAATTGGCTCAAGTAGACTTCGTGCCCTGTCTGGCATGGAAAACTCTCTGTAGAAGTGGATTCTTTATCGACTTTGACTTTTTGCAGCAGTCCCAACGCGCGCATCACATCTGAACAAATACTTAATTCACATCAAAATGGAGAGACTGACATGCTCCTCAGAGGATGAACTCGAGGATGAGGAGATTGTAATAATTGAAGTTGATAGCTGCTATGGGAATAACAGATTGAGCACAAGTCGTTGATGAGGGGAAAAGGAGATACTGCAAGCGCCATGGGAACTCTAAATAGTTTTCCTGGCAAGAACATTCAGAAGTATTTCCGAAAGAGCGCCGACGGCCATGGCAGGGCGAGTCAAGAGAGGCCAACGTCGTCGTCTGTCGAAGCCTTCCATGGCAAAGAGGCTCGGCGGTTGCCAAAACCCCCTGTAACCCTAACTTATTCAGGTTTATCTACTGCGGTGAACATACCTTATCACTTGGGCTTTTGTTGACATTGTGCATCTTACATCCTCCCACTACTTTCATACCTTGGAAGTCAAAGTCGAAGGACAGTATCGTCGAGGCATTCACTCGTAGCGTTCCTTTATCCTAGATTGCAGAATTCCAAACACTTGAACGTCAATCTCTTTTCCATGAGTGAAGCCGTCCCCTCGCCAGGGACAGTGACGCCAGCTGCCGTTCCTCAGAAACGCCCTCTCAATCTCGAAGACGAACAACATGTGCCAGCTATCTCCTCCCCTCTGAATCCAGACCCTACAGCCACTCGAGCCAGACGGCTTCCACCCCGAGAGCAGCGGGAGAAGAAAGAGTCGTTGAAGAAGCGTGAGGCTAAATTTGGAGACAACGTACACGGAGATACCCCAGACGTCCAGATTCAAGGCAAAAAATCAAAGAAGAATGCGCAAAAGGCTTCCGTGCTGTCACCCATACGATATAAGCTGCCAGCCCCGAAGCTGACGGACTTTGATCCACCGAAAGCGCCAATCTTCACGCCAGTGCTCGAAAAAGTTGAACGGCAATTCTATGAGTGTTCGGAACAGTGAGTCCGTCTTCCCCTCGGCAGCTCCCATCATCAGCTTGACTCATTGCTACAGTGTTTTCAACCGCAAGGGCTATCGCTACATACATTGCATCTGTGATCCCGATTTCCCTTCCTCCCAATACCACCGCCAGTCAGAGACAGAACCTTATGGTCCGCGTTTCAACTTTGAGGATGCTTCGAACCATATCCTTTTCGACCCTCCTGGGCGGAGCATAACGACGGAGAAAGGCTTTCGAATGGCTCGTGCAAATGTTGGTGCGAGAGAGGGTCGCTGGTATTGGGAATGCAAGATTCTCAGCGGTGTAAAGCATCCAGGCTCTGTCAGTCCAGCCCGCTCAGGAGGCGGTCATGTCCGTTTAGGCTGGGCCCGTCGTGAAGCCAGTCTCGATACACCAGTAGGATTTGACGCCTATAGCTATGGTTTACGTGATGTTGCTGGTCAGAAAGTACACATGTCCCGCCCGAAGGATTTCCTAACCCCAAAATCAGACTTCTGCGAAGGCGACGTCATCGGTATGGAGATCACTTTGCCATCACTCTCCTTCCACCGAAAGGTAGTTGAGAATTCGTACAACAAAGCTGTCGATGTGTCCGACGACGTCGATCCACCTCATCCAGCCGAAGCTCCAGACATAATCCGAGACCGCATTCCTATCCGCTACAAGAATCAAATCTATTTCGAGCATTTCGAGTACCATCCTACCAAGGAGCTAGAGGACCTCATGAATCCTATTCCTACAGTGATCCCTACCTCTACCGGCGTTGTTGGGAATGCCAACGCCTCAGCCCCTCCTTCACCAAATCACCCTGTCCCTGCTCTTCGTACTTTGCCCTTTTCCAGCATCAGAGTCTATAGGAACGGTCAGTATGTGGGTGAACCTTTCTCGCAGCTTCTGAGTTTTCTGCCACCTGCATCTAAACCCTTGGCCCAGGTCGGCGCACGCGACGGACTTGACGATGGTATGCTTGGCTACTTTCCCGCTATAAGCGTATTCCGTGGTGGTGCAGCCGAAGTCAATTTTGGTCCAGAATTTTGGTATCCACCACCAGGTCTAGAAGTCAGGGCCAGGGAGGACACGGATGGCGACATTGACATGATCGGTGGTGATCATCCTGCAGAACCAGTGACCCCTGCCACAGGTCTCAAGGCTCCTCTACGGCCATTGTCAGACCGATTTGAGGAACAAATTGCTGAGGAGACCATCTACGACATTGTCGATGAAGTCGACTTCTGGTCCCAAGACACGTCCTTTGGTGAGAAAGAAGGCCCCGAAGCAGTTCAAAATGCAGGTCTTAGTGAGAAGGTACCCGCCGCTCTCAAGGGTTCTGTCGATCCTGAGGCCGCAGATGTACGAGCTATCGTAAACAGTGGTGGAATGGTGGGTTCAGGCGGAGAAGGCGTGATCAAAGAGGTTGTTCAGGAGGACGAATGAAAGGCCTAGGACAAGAAGCAAGCCAGTCATCATTTGCGGTGGGCTTGTAGTGTGTGAAACTGTCTCGCAGCACCCAAGCAGCTTCTTGAAGGAACGAACGAGAAGCAGTGTTGCTGCATCCATGATTCAATCCTCAAAAGCCTAACGCCTATCTATCCGAAATCGCTTCATGGATGACAGCCCACGACCAGAGCCTTCGACGAAGAACATGATCCCGTACCATATTGCACGTAGTCGCCAACTCGTACCAGGATCAGAAACCCCAAATTACCACCAGCCAACAAATCTTGTGAGCTCGCAGCCACTATGCCAATACTTCATCCACTTCCGTCTTCGGTTCTCGTTGTTGAGATCGCTCGATCGCATACGGGACAGGCATCCGGGTTCTCCTCTTCTACTTCTCGAAATCTCCGACAAAGCCTCGAGTCTTTTCTGCATGATATCCAGCCGATCTCGTATCGATGGCCACACGCATACACGACCAAGATGCGCTCGCACATTCTGATGCTAGGAACGGAGGTGTCGTAGAATTCGTGTATTGGAGCAGACCGAATGCTAACATGGCAGCGAAAGGACTTCGCGGGCATGGAAAGGTGAACGAGGCTCCTTTATACAACTTGCTCATGGCCAAGACGTACGCAGTCATGAATGATTGGAACAGTCACTGAGTAATTCCTATTCCGCTGGGATATTTTGCTGACATCAGGTTCGTTTTCCGTGACTCTTGGCTTTCATCATCAATGATGTCTCCTCAAGCTTCTTGTGAAGCTGTTCGTGACATAATATCCATGTCTGATGGATGGCATGAGAACACGCGTTGCCTTCCATGATGGTCAATAGAAAGATGATTTAGCGCAGGCACTGTCGGCCGTATTGCATCGTAGGTGAATGGCACCAACAGTGGGAGCTTGAACAGGCCGAAGATCTTAGAAATCTTCCAGCAGCGCTAGGCATGAAGGGCTTCTGCATCCAAAGAAATACGCCTGCGTGCGTTGAGTGGCAATTCCCATAGGCAACCGTCAAATCGCTATCCAAATCTTTGCCATCATCGAATGGAAATACGCTTGCACGCTTGCACGCTCCACCCAAGCCAGAAACTCCTTGCTGAGACAAGAATCAGAGACGAGTTGCGTACGACTTTACTTGGCATTTGACGGTTGGATCATCTCATATAGTCTCCTTGCCTTGTCTGGCTGCTGTTGTTGTTTCAAGATACTGTGCCACGGTATTCACGTGTTCCGTTGAAAGGTTCTGGAAGATCTCGTGTCTAAATTCAATTCCCCGCCATCGTCAAGCTGCAGTGCCACATCGCTGTTCAAGAAAGTACATCTCGCAATACCTTTCTCCCTGTGGTAGCACCCGTTCAGCTACCATAGCTGATCATTCGTCGTTGAAGCCATTGGATGTTATTGCCGCAGTATGCCTTCTCAAAGAGGTGTGTTTGACGCAGGGTCCTCTGGCACTGTTTAATTCTTACTTCCAGGTCTGTCGCACTTCCGGGTCATCCCGAGCACTTGGCTGAGTCTGCGGTAGTACTAGCAGTCTGCTTTACCTTACTTTATAAACTCAGTCCTCAACCACAACAATCTCATCGCCAACAAAACCCGTACTCCAATCATCACCTAGCTCTCTAGCTGCGTTTCATATCCCGTTTCCCTCATCCCCACATGGCTGCACCATCCTCGCCACGCCCTCGTGGCACTATAGCCGAAGTTCTGCAACTGCAAGAGCTTCCCACAGTACCTACTCGGCTTGCACCCCACTCGGAAGTTCAAATCTTCCTTACGAAGTACTTTCAGGTCAAAGCACAGATGAGCGAGACTGAAGCCAAAGAGATGGCTTCTAAGTTGAGAGTGGATGGCGACGATCTCTTCGTACAAGATGAAAAGATGCTCAAATACATCTGTGGAATCCACGGATCAAGACTGTACTACCATATTCACAACTCGGCTTACAGACGTGTAAGTACACTCGACTGATAGCTACGTAGAACATGCTGATTGCTTCAGATAATTTCACGAATATATAGTCTCATTCCACTTTTACCTGCAAGATCAAAGCCGGAGACACCGCAGTCGTGTCTAGAGGAGCTCTCTTCTAGCAAAGCGGAAAGGGAGCCTGGATTGCCGTATCCGTTTTCGGATCCGGCTTCGTTGTCCTCCATGCAGCCGTCTACGGTTTCTACAACTACGGCGCTGGAAAAGAGTACATCCACAAATCAGCCCCGGAATGGAGCAAGGCGCAAGATTTTGGCAGAACAGATGGGCTGAGGTTCAGGCCAGGCATCGAGGTTTAACGTACAGACATCGGTGGGCATACCTTGAGAGGAATGCTTTAACGATTTGCCTCTTCAGGAATACGTCTCCACAGTCAATTGTGTTCTTCAAGTTTCCGTCTTTGCGTTCTCTCAAAGAATCGAGTGCATCACTTCATGCCGGTGTATGGAATAGCGTGTTCAACAGGTAGGTCTATCACACATGGAGAAGGGGGCCCTCCTGTTTTTTCTTCTATTTCTCTATGTACTCGAGGAAAGAAAAGTGGTTCCGTTTTATCAAGCTCTCGCAATTAATAAATCAACGTCAACAGCAAAAAGCAAATTTCTCTTTCTTTGTCTAGAATTCGTAAACTTACAACTTTCGCTCGCGAGAATCTCTCCATCTTCGACGCGTGTTGTAAGGAGCAGATTTCTTAGCAAATACTTGATCGAATTCTAGATGCTGGTGTTAAAGTACAAATATTCAAACTATAGACATATAGCAAGCGTAATTTTTGATCTGACAACAATACAACAAAAACAAATATCAACCTGGCATCAATAGAAGCCAATACAGACGAACATATGCGTCAGGCAAATTCTTGAGACAGGGACGTATGGCGTGCTTGAAGAAAGGTGGGCATTAGAAGGTTGGATCATCTCGAATAGTGATCGTGAAATCTTTCAATAACTATCAGAGAATGATGACTCAATATTTACAGGACTTTACATGGGGCGCCACGACTAACGTAGGCCCACAATTGAGCAGTCATTCCCTTCTTTGCTCATACCTTAGTGAAGCATGAAACTCTGTTATCCCAACTACGCTTATTTGTGGATTCTGGAATAACCGGCCTGAGTCCTGACAGCTACGATGGTTTGCAACATATTCCGTGCGGTTAATGTTACCATTCTCAATCATTGATCCATAACTTGGTACTCATGTGTTCTGTTGAAAGTGTTTTCGGTGCCCCGCCATCGTAGCCCCACAAGCTGCAGTGCCAAGTCGCTATTTGTCCGCTTTTCGATACTTCTTGCTTTCTCTCACCCCTTGTGGCAGCACACATTCGGCTACCATGGCTTGTCTTTCGCCGCCGAAGGCTTTGGATTGTTATTCCTACGGTATGGCTTGTCAGGTGAACCAATCGTAAGTAGTTTCTTACGCGGCTTCGAAAGCCCAACCCTCCCTGGTCAGCCACTCGGCTATCCTGCAGAAATACGAGCTATCACTGAAGACTCGATCTCAAAAACGTGATCGGCCTGTCCAGACCTGCGATGTTCTCGTCGATAGTAGAAAAGGCAAGTCGAGATCCGGTTGTTTCTGCTTCCAGCTTGATTTCCCTATCAACTCTACTGCCTGTCCAGAAAGCTTCTCGATTGGAACCAAAATGCGTACATCTCTCCTGCTTCCTCTCGTGTCTATACAGGCATCTGCTTTCGCAAACGATGTCCCTCTCATCCGGGGCAGACATGCCGAGGCCGCCATCACCAACCGGGCTGTCTGCAATAGCGACAACGTCCTCCGAGCTCTCAAAGCGAACAGCGCCTCAGCCACTCCCTTCTGCTCGACTTATATCCACATTCCCGGGTCCACCATTTTTAAAAGTGTCGCTGGCGTGACAGCTACAACGTGCGGCCCCTTCGCCCGCGCTTCCTAAATACATGCTGCGACCTTCTTCGAAAGCACTGACGCCTCTTCCTGCAGCGTTACGTCGACCATCACCACCATCGTCACGGTGGTGCCCAATTTCCCGAGCTCGCTGCCCCGCTACATTAGCCAGTACCCCTCATCCCGTGTCTCGAGCGGGTGCTCCTGCCTCTCGATTCCAATATCCACCTCGACCGGTAAAGCTTATCCGTTCCGAGCATCTCGTCTCTATGCCGACGGAGGAATGCTAACATTGAAACCATACAGGCACGGCTAGCGACAGTACAGTCGTAAGTCCCCACATGTCTACCACCAGCCCCAACCTCAAAACCCACTTCCTCTCCCCTACCTCTTTGCCCCTCATCCACCCCCCTCTCCACCCCCATTATCCCAAGCCTTCCACTACCCCCCTGATGTACTTTCCCCCCCTCCTAGTACTCCTACACCACCTCCGTCAGCAGCACCACCCCGACGGGCCCCTGCGCCAACGGCACCATCTACCCCGGCACGCACGCCCTCAGCGGGCAGTTCTCCGACGCCTACCACCCTGACCGGCCTCGTCGTCAACACCCCCTACGACTGCTGCCACATCTGCAACTCCGACGGCATGGAGGGTCCGTTTGCGAGCTGCGTCGCCTGGGCCTGGCTGGGCGCTAACTGCTCCTTGGAGTTGGAGGGGGGGCCCTATGCGGATTATATGCAGCCGCCGTGCACACATGATGGCCTGCAGCCGGGGACCATCTATGTGGACAGGAAGGGGTATCCCGGGGCGGTGGGGGGCACGGGGCAGTGTGCGAGTACGGTGACGGTCGTGCATGAATGAGAGGGGAGGGAGGGAGGGAGGTGGAGGGGCTGGGGCTGGAGAGGGTGGGAGGGAGATGAGGTTGGGGTTTCGGTGGGGATAGGGTGTCCAATAAGTACGTACAGCATACATGGGGAAGGGGGCGCTCTGGTTTCCTTGTACATTCCAAAGTACTCGGGGAAACAAGGGTGGTTCTGTCCCATCTTGCCGTCTTTGTTTGAAGCGACTACTGGATGAGCGTCGGGAGCGAGAAGCGGACTTTGATTTCTCTGCCTGGGAGAATGACCCGGCAGCTTTCGCTTTCGGGCATCGCTCTATCTTCTACGCATGTGATTCTTTGTATCGTAAGGAACAGTCTTCTCAGCATGTGGTTGATCGACTCCCAGGTTCTCGTGGCGTCGTACATATGTTTAATCCATAGGTATATAGCAAGCGTTCTCCATACCTCGAGAGCCATATAACGGAAACAGCTGATGATAATAGACTAGACCAGTTTCAATGATAGTGTGTACTTATAACATTGTTGGTAACTCTAGCTTGGCCACATGGAAGTGATCTGTAGCCCGCAGAGCGCTCTGCTGCACACGGATTGTTCTGGCTGCTTTGGCGGTTGGCGGTACGATTTGGAGTATGATATGAGCCTGATGTTGACGCACATGCCATCGCAGGAGAATAAAGAGCTCCAATGCGAAGGCAGTGTGTAGCGAGGCTGTTCGAGCTCCATGTATGTGGAGCTAGGGTCATTTTCATCTAGAGGACCATCAGGAGGTGCAGAGATCTCGATCTTTGAACTCAAGGCGGAATCCTTATAATCCCAACGATCTGCTCAACGTGACGGAACTAGTGCCGATAGCCAGAACACTTGAAGACGTGAGCGCTGAGGGTTAGAGTAGGGGGAAACCGTCCTCCACTCCAGTCTTACGTTAGCGCCGCCTGCTGGTATCATAGGCCGGGATAGCATGATCGCCAGTGGAAATAAGACCTTGCGCGGTGACAGGCTTGACTCCATTCCATGACGGTGATTTCGAATTCGATTGTCTTCAATTTTCAGAACACAATTGGTAGACTTAGCGGGTGGAGACGGGTCAAATGCTTAAGGATATCGAGGCCATTTCTATACCTTTTTCCTTCTCGGCGGACAAATTGTCTAGCAATCGGAGTAAGATAGACTTGTTACTTCTACTTTGCCACATCCTGTTGCCAACCATCTTCGGTCCTTTTCCCGGACTGCGAGTGCTCAACAACAGTATTGCGGTCATGCGTTCACGAGTTGCGGATGAATACATGAGGTCAACGATGAATTCGGATTTCGCCATTTACTTCCGTAGACTCATTCCACACGGTTTTTTCCAAGCTAATAGTTGCTGTATAGCTGGCAAAGTGACATCTGCCGTCCCTCGTTTGGATTGTATGATGTGGGGTCAGGAAGTGAAGAGCCGCACTAACGCACTTGGAGTTCCCACCAGACCTTGGAGATAAGCAGCGAATTCTTGGGCGGCTGGGAGCTTAATCGATGCTTGACGGTTCCAGTGCGGCGGTAACGAGTTTCTTCGCTACCGAAAAGGGTCATCTGCAGGAATCGTTGATGTTGGCAGTTTTGAGGTGTGCCATCTATCGTCTCGAGCTGCCTTGTGGCGATCGGCGAACATCAAGGGCGTTCTTCTCGCGGTGGAAATGTCGTGGCACCTGCTTCTATTTATAACAGAAGCGTTGTTGGACTCCATCGTATATGGTTCTCCCTTTTCGTCCACACAAACGGTAGACCCTAGTATGGCTGGACTAGGCCTGGGTACCTTTTGATAGGCTTTTTGATGCTTGTGAACCAATTCGGATGTCGAGAATCATGGCTTAGATGGAACCTAGAGGCACAGCGCCCAGTGCTTTGGAGCCTCCTATCTAGTGATTGTAACATTAGAAATCCATGGACCTTGGGTTCCTTGAACGGTTAGCTGCCAAGCGCATTATTCTAAGAATTTGCAACTCTGCCCCGCACGGCCACTACTTCTTCACCAGTGGCCGTGCGCCAACGCAGCAGATGTTCTGTGATACCTCAGCCTTGTGCTACACACCTTGTACGTAATTCGAACTGGTCTGCAATCGAGCGTGACTCTGTTGGTTGAAACATATATCGTCCTTTCACTGAGGGTAAGACTTGCTTCAGGTTACCGGATGCATCAGCATTGTTGGATTATCGACCTGCAGCAGGTTGCCTTACCCAGGCCTCCCCGTATGGTGCAATGTTCAGACCTGCGCTTGCCATACAACCTTCAAAGGTGACTGGGAGTTCTTTGACATTCCACCCTCTGTTCCTTTGTTTCCCAATAGGATATCGAGTCTTTGATACCTACTTCTGATGAAAGGCTCCCTCCGCTCGCAAATCTTGAATGGAAATTCATCAAGTCACAGGAACGCTCAGACTCCGAGTCGACTCCCGGTTTCGGTCGCATCTTTCGCCGACTCTCGAACCACACCAGCAAATCTGCTTCCTCAAGCCGTGGACCAAGACAGCCAGACGTAAGCCACTCGTGCACCAGATTTTCCGGAGATGCTGACCGGCCAGACTCGTGCTGATCAAGATCACATTCAGAGCTCCTGCGATCAATGCACGGTGCCAAAAGACTCTAGCAATTCTCGCGGTACGTCAGCGAAAGAAAGAAGTAAAGCGTCCGAACTGTCGAAATACAACGATCTGATTAGTTGGACTAGCGCTCGCGTCTAGCGCGACTAGCTAGTCTTGGCAATGCTCGCGTATAGTCGCTTTGACATCTCCCTCGTCCCCGGCACTAGCCCCCCTGTCATGCAGGGCTCTTAATCGATGTTTCGGAACAGCTGTGTGTTATCGTATGTGACTTCGCAGATACCCCACTGGGTATTCTAGTTGTTTGGGTCAAAGGTGGGGTTGCTGACAGAAGGCTCAACTAGGGCAGGATCCTGATTGAGGTAGAAATGCAAACGATTTTTGATAAAGATATAGACTCGTCCAACTACGGTTTTGGGAATGGCGATATCGATTGCAGGTGCACCCGGAGCGTTTAAGGGAATGGCAATAGGCGTCTTGATAGGAATATTGGTGTGATCAGGATCTGGTATTTTGGGATAATACATGGTCTTTCCATCTGATTCGAGCAGAAATAGGTTTTGCCGCGCTCGACATACACATCGTATTCTCAACAAGATATTTCGTCACTGAGCCTTAGCAGTGATCATTTCTGGCGAGGCGCCTGCCCTACATGCGTAGCGAAAAGCATGTAGTAACCATGCCTATCAGCATTCTCCACAACATCACGCTTCGCCTCATCCGCCAAAGCCTGCACCTGTTGGGCAGTCATCCCTCGCAGATCACCATGCTGAACAGCTGTCCCGGTGACGCCTTCAATTAGCACCTGTAAGTTCTGATAGAGCAGGTCCGCGATTGCTTTCTCCTCCGGAGTGCTCGCCCTTGCACTGCTCACCGGCCATTTGAACACCCTTTCTCGGACATCCGTGAATCCTGCATCACGCATCTGCTGCGCATGCTTGTATGTGTCATCGATATCGATACCGTTGCTCCGCGAGCTCTCCTGGAACACGACGCGCCACCACCTGAGCATGGGCGAATCGGCCTCGCCACAACCATCCTCGGCAAAGACTCGATGAGCAACGTCATTCAACTCCAACCAACCGCCAGGCTTCAGATGGTGCAAGCAACACTGCATGTATCGTGACCAGTTGCGGATGCTGTTGATGAGCATGCGCCCATAGATCAGGTCGAACGGCTCCGTCGCAAATGACCAGTCGCCCTCGGCGTCTGCGACCGCGAAGCTGCAGTTTGGGGGGGAAGATTTTGGCTGCGGGAGGGTGATATCGATACCGAGGACGTGGGAATCGGAATGCTCGGTTGCAAAGGCGATAGCCCAGATGCCAGTGCCACAACCGATGTCGATGACGCGCTGGTTGGGAGACTTGGATAAAGGAGCGCTGTGGAGGCCACGGTGCTGGATAAGCCACATGCGGTGCTGCTGATCTGCATAGTTGGTCAGTGGGGTATGTAGGCAATTTCATGCAGGAGCCAATCCGTACCCAGGCGGCCAGTCTCAACCTGTAGATACCGTTAGCTGTTTACACCGACTGGATGTGAACATTAAGTCCAGGTGGTTCTTTTGCTCACCTCACCCACAGGCTTAGCCAAGACGTATATACCTGGTTCGGACATTGTCTCTAGCTACGGCGGTAAGTCTCGCTTCAAGATAACGTTCTTTGATGAAGGAAAATGGCTTGATTTCAGTACGTTGACTTTGCAGGAAAAGTAGTCAGATGCTGGTCGGAAAGAACGTTTTCGAAATTGGCTCATACAGATTCAGGACGAGAATGACGCTCTGGAATTGCATTGGCTTGCGACGGAGAGGAGAGTGAAAGAACAATAGCTGGGATCATGGCCACTATCATCTTACGCTGATGCATCTCTTCATACAAATCCGTCTCGGATACGAATCCACAGCCTACCATCAGATATGTTGGGGGGCGTGTTACCAGGATGAAATTTGTCAAAGGTAACATTTCGGGCACAAATACGCGTCGGTACAGCCAGCATAGTCAGCCAATCCCTGTGGTATGACACATCTGTGACTATGAGCATCTTGTATGCCAAGCGAAGGGTAGATTTTCGGCCTCACCGCTTTGGAGAGGCGTATCTCTTTGCCTCAATGCTCAGAGTGAAAATGCCAAGGCCCTAGCGGGTTGGCATGCTGACTAAAGTTAGCAGTGCTTTTACTTGTCAGCCCGCCAACCAGAGGGGCTTGGCGCGAACACATCGTTGGCAGCGCAGGGAGTTGCCCGAAAAAGTTTAGCGTGATACTATCATGCCTCAGACAGGGTCACGGATTTACAGCAGTCGACTTCGTAGAGCCGTCAGCATCTTCATTTTGATTCTGACAGCTCCGAAATCAACGATGATCATACGACCTCACCACCAGATCGGGACCCTTTCAGTTCCATCAGCCGATAGCCGGGTGGTGGAATACTCGGACGACGTCATTGAGGACTCCGAACTCAACGATGATAATACGACCTCACCACCAGACCGGGACTCTTTCTGTTCCATCAGCCGAAATCAACGATGATAATACGACCTCATCACCAGATCGGGACATTTTTTGTTCCATCAGCCATAAGGTAAATGCTCGCGGCTGTTGTTGTCAAGTGGGATTAAGATCCGTGAAGATGTCCCTTGAAAGATGGCATTGCGACGCACAGTATTTCCCGAAATGGCTCAAAGAGATCCAGCCCACAAGATGTAACGTAGAGGAGCTGATTCAACCGAATACTTCAGTATATAAAGTCCTACAATGCCCAAAGATCTCTCTTACCAGCGCATCTTGAACTCCTTTCTATACAACTACACACACAAGTATATAAACGATTGAGTGAAGGAACTTCCATCTCGACTAAATCGGCATCCTATCGCCATTCTTCCACTGAACGAAATCCATGATGCATTCCCCTTTTGAGATCCTTTTGGTCGCTGCCGCAGCCGTGCCGGCTCTTACAACCTCGACGTTAGCACAGTACTGCTCTGCAAATCAGAGCGTAGCCACCACCAAATATCCAAACAAATGCCAAATCGCCCAAATCTTCAACAACCTGAGCGAAGGCAACTCTAAAGCTTTCTTCGCTCAAGTAGCGCCTGATGTCGATTGGACGCTTATGGGCACCCACCCTCTCGCCGGCGTCTATCACAACAGAACCATCTTTCTCGCAGATGCCGTAATGCGACTGGACAACACCATTGTCAACGGCACGGGTACGCTGGACCTTGTTCACATTGTTGGCGGAGGAGACGAGGAATGGAGTGCAAATGAGTTGCACGCACTAGGTGTTTGTAAAAATGGCGAGCATTCCCTCCCATATCCCTCCTCCTCGCCTACCTGCCTTTCCTTTATGGACCTTGCGAGAGCTTTTGAACCAAAGTATATGGCGCTAACTTCTTTCATGATAGGGCTCAAATACGATAACAGGTTCAATTGGGTTACCCGTTGGAATACCGAGGGTATCATCGTAGAGGTACGCGCATGGGTAGATTCGGCGTTGATATACAAGGCAATCACGGAAAACGAGTCTCCCGAGTATACCTATACCGATCAGAGGACAGCATTGGAGCCAGGTCCTGTGGGCGTCGGCTGTGCAACACAGAAGTAATCGTTTGGCATGGATCTGGATGGCGAAGCTCACAGTCTTTACAATATCGTCAATATATAGATTTCCTTATTCAAATTTATCGCTATGACCGTCCAGAACTAGCTGGGCCGCGCACTCATCCTTCGATGCGTAATTAGGCGCGTTGCGCCCCCTTTTTCCACGCTTTTCTCTTTTTTGTGGTGTACGTGCAAGGTGATAATTTGAATCCGCCAAGACTTCTTGCTGAATTTCGTGGGCATGTCATGTATGGTTTTATTTAAGGGGCGTGATAAGGGTCGGTGCCGACCCCTAAACTTGCATCTTGCAAGCAAAGCGTAAAAGACTTCTGAACTTGCTCGATAGCTAGCGGATACTCTGTCATACATATCTATGATTCGGAATGGGCAAATCAATCGTTGAATTAATAGCTAAAGAATCCAATGCAGCTACGACTCGCTGTAAGCAAAGTGGTGTGCAGGGACAATCTCTCCTATCAAAGATGGTCCGCAGCCACCTATTTTCACAGACCTCGGCTAGTATTTGCAAGCGACATTTTTGCGAACAATTAGGTAAATGAAGGATTATGTAAGTAGGTACCAACGTCCTCAGTATTACGCTGTCCGCATAATCCACTTTTCAACCAAAATGGTCCTACAAACTATGCCAAGCGGAGTTTATGGTGCAATGTATCCTAGAAATGAACATCCGAGCATTGATATCAAATTAGGATCAGGCACATCTTCCCGCCTAATCAACTCAAGTCCCAAGATTCCTTCTTGATCTTGTTGGCGATAAGCCGCCCATACCTGATTCCCATCTCGCTATCTATGAATTCAAACCTCCTGTTAATCCAGGCTTCCATCTCACTACCCTTGTTCGAACTCGCCCTCGCTACAAACAAAGGCCAGAGGAGCATATATCCCGCAAGCGGCATTCTCTTCCCTTCTAATACCAATTTCCCCGCCAAGTCGATATCGCCTAACATAAAAGGCGCGGTAGCGCAGACACCCGAGATCATGTCTTCAATGATACATTCGAAGCGTGTGAGCAGATTCTCGTCTAGGTATAGGCTTTTAAGCTTCGAGGATAGATCTTTGGCCCCTGAATGACAGCCAACGAGAGAAAGACAGTGCAAGGCGACTTCGTGCAAATGGGCACGCTTGCTGCGGCATGAGGCCCAGATATATGCGGTATATTAGTCGTGATGTACCTGCACCATTCCATTGGCGGGAAGAGCATCATCGGGAGACAGATAGACGGTCTGATAACGCCAAGTTTCAGAGATGGAGTAATTGTCAATCCAAATCTGATACAGGAGATCGATGGTGGTGGCCTCTTTGATGATTCCAAGGAGGCCATATTTCCATTCATCGTTGTGTTCGCTACTGTCGAAGAGGACTTGTGCTTCAGCACAAATCTGAGCAGTATGGATGCTGATTTGCACCATTTCCTGGGGAGGCCCTTCGGTCCCAAAAACCCGAGTCCAGGCGCCAGCTTCTTCCAGAGGCTTCTCGTGCCTGTTCAAGCACTTCATGATCTGTATGGTCCTGTGAGTATTGGGTGAGAACTTGAGACAGAAGTGAATTTGTTGGAAGCTTACGGCTTGTTCATGCAGGACACCGAAAAGGCATCGGCCTATTGGAGATTTGAATTGATCGCTGCCACGAAGGCGAAGTAAAGACATTCGGCCGCGGTGGTGATGCTGATCCATCAGAGTACCAGTTGGCAAGCTGCCACTAATAGCCTGTTCCAGAACAATCAGCTTCCCTTTTTCTAAACCTGATGTAAGGCTAATGCCGGACTTCATCTTACTTCGTACAAGCCAATCACAAAGGGCGTAGCCAGTGTAGTATCTTTTAAAACTTCCACAGGGTCCTGCAATACCCTCGCAAGGGACGCTAGTGCACGCCCATATGCCGCCTTAGCTTCACTTGCCATCCATTCCAGACCAAGCTGATTTGCCTGGTTCACGAACGCTGCAGCATAGACAGCATCCTTGAGACAGGCGCCTGCATCTGAATCGCCATCAAGCCCTGGCAAGAAGATTGTTGTATTCGGAACAGTATCTGAATCCAGGACGTAATCGGCGAAGAAGCGGGTGACGGCGCTTTCTCGCCACTCCTCCGCTGCAACAGGCCTTGTCACGCTTTGTTCCGCCAAATCTCGGGCTCTGAAACTATTGCGGACACGAGACTCCACCTTCTTCTCGGCAAGGCAAGTCATATCGCCAAACACAGACTCCGTCTTACCTTGGTATCCAGGGCAGGTCTTGCTAGAGTCGATGCATCTTTTGCACTGTGGAACACCTTCATCGCACTATACTTCCACACCAAAGTCATAAATCAACCATCATGATTCAGAATGACGGTAACAAAATCCCGTTCGATGGTGTACTTACCTTGATTTTCCTTACTTTACATGCGTCACACCTCCCACTGCGTGGCATGGCGGTTACTAGTAGCAGCAGTGATTCATCGATCTCAATTCGACGCTTCTGGATTGCGCTAAACTCCCGATGAACCCAAACCTAACATCGAAATACTATACGCAATCGTATGTTACATCGTTGGAGTAGGTTGTAATCGTTCACGTACCTCTTATTTTGGAATGCACTTTACATTTTTCTCATCATCTTTCTGAAGCCCAAGGAAGGCTCGACTGCCTGGTAAGCCAAGCAGCACGTCGTTGATAGGTTGTCCCAGAGACTAGACCCTAGACAAGATACTCAAGAAGCTTAGGTTGAGGGAATTGAAGTCTATCTCCAATGGATAAGCTAGGTGTGACATGCGCTTAGTAAGCTTTCTCGGGTATAAATGACGCTGAGCCGCAGGGCTGAGATAACAGCGATCCAAACTAATTCGGGTAATCTTGTGCGTTCGTTAACCTCTGTCTAATGCGATGCGGTGTGAGATGCTGTTACTTTTTCGATGTTACATGGATAAGTTAGGTGTGACATGCGCGCTTAGTAAATTAGCGCTTTCACAACGATTGTCGCCCCTTGGCCTTATTTTTAGATCCTCGATCCCAACTTCTGACAAGATGCTTTTGATCAACTTTCGCATTTCTTGATTTATCACTATCAAAATCTTACGTTTGATAGAGTAGACTTTGCGCTTTTAACAGCACATCTTTGATAGAGTTTAAGTCAACATTAGATAGATTGCGCAGCTTTATTCAATACGATTATTCAATTGATTTGCGGGGGCTAGTGGGGTCTAGGACCGCTAGCCCGCCCGCGCTATATTAGATCGGGTAATATGGATCGCAATCTAGTGATTATCGTATTTGATCGATTTTCGTTTTCTCCCATCAATAATGTGCATCTTCAACCTCTTTCACCCTACCTAGCATGTCTCAATTGACCCAATTGACCCAATTGATCGACGACGATCAAGGCATACGTATAGCTATCGCCCTTGCTCTTGCCATTGTCGTTATTTTGAGTCAACATCTCGTCGACGATCCTCGACATTCATACATTAAATCAATGAAGTATAAAAGATTTGAATTCGATTTGAATCGATTTTTTTTTAAACGTCTTCGTCGTATAATGCGATTTAATAAAAAGAAAATTCGATTGCTTGTTAATTACTTTATAGTCGATCGAAAATCTTTATTTAGCAACAATTCTTTTAACTAATTGCTATAGGTGTTTACGAGACAATCAAATAGAATCTCGCTTTGCAATGCGATCTTCTAGTCTTTCGAAATATTTGCAAGTTGATAGAGTCTTTAGCGATTTCGAAAGCTCTACATTATAACAATACTAAATTTTTCTTTTTGTGTTTATATATATATCTAGCTTCGATGAAGTTTTCTAGTGCTAATCTTTAGTGCTTGTTGCTCTAAATCTCGTTGTCGTTGTTTGATTATTAAAACATAGAGAAGAATCTCAAATTAAACTCTCGAAGACGATTTTCGTTCTCTTTCTTTTCTTTCGTCATTTCTTATTATTATCGCATTAAATCATTGCGATAATATGATTATCTATATATCTTTAATAGTTAGAAACTCTTTATTAATTTGACAAAGAATTGTGATTGTAAATGATGTCGTCGATGTAAACACTTTTTAATCTAAATTTTATTTGCTTGTCTCGAGAATTTTTTAGAGATATTATCAACGCAAATGCGATTAAACGTTGAATCATTGTTTTCTTTGTTCGAAAATAAAATTTCGAGTTGTCGACAAAATGAGTGCAATTCACACTCGTTTGTATTGCAACTCGCGCATCACATCTCTTTAATATATATTTAACATTCTTAAAAGAAACGATATTGTATACGAAAGTCTAGTGACTAAACATTTCGTCGTCTCTTTTCTTTTCGAATGAAGCTTGCGAAGCTTTGGAGAAGAAAATGCGATAATAGTGTCTCTCGCCCCAAATTATAGATATTTTCGCATAAACGTCTTCTTTTCGCATCTAATGTCATGATTCATTTTCTCAAATTTAAATTACTTGTCGTTCTTCTCTTTCTATTTCTCTTATCGTTTGTTACGATCTTCTCGTCGTTCGCATTATCTATTTCGATCTTCTTGTCGTTCGCATTATTTGTCGCGAATTTCTTTTTTTTCGCATTATTTGTTACGAATCTCTCTCTACTACTTCTATATAATTGTTTTAGTTTCTCTATATTTTCGCTAAATTTAGTTAAATCTTTAAACAAATTATTTCATCAAAAATAAACATATTTTTTATAATACTTATGCAACGATTTCTTAAAATAACGTCTAAATTTCGAGACTTTCGCAATATGTTTTGTCAAATGTCTTTCAAACGTATTTTTTATCTTCTTTAGCAAAGATTCTTGTTTCGATGAATTTTTCGTCGATGACGTTCGATCTTTGAAGTAATTGATCAATGTGTTTTGCAAAATGTCTAAGTCTTTGTTGTCTATCACATTAACACGCGTTTGTTTAGATCTCTTCGAAGTTTTTTTGTCACTTTTAAATTGCTTTGCGATCTTGCTTTCTTGACGTTTTATAAACTCTAACGATGTAAATTTATTTAATGAAGATTCAAAGAATATAGACGAATAATTGTTGTCGTCTTTAAATAAGACTCACACTCTTGTACGTCAATTATTATTTATGTCTTCTTCGTAGCCTAAATCTCTTGTTATCATTGCATCGTTATTAGATAAAGAGCTTGTTTCTATTACGAGTTTCGATTCCCTTGCATTCTTTTTTGCGTCAAAGAATATACTAGAGTTACTATCTTTGAAATTGCTTTGATTCTTAAAACTCTTCTCATTATTGACGAAGACGACGAAGAAGAAAAAGAAAAAGAAAAAGAAAAAGAAGACTTCGTAATTCGATTTATTCTTTAGTCGTTAACTAAGTTTGTCTTTTCTCTTTTCGTATTTTGCATTCTTTTTCATTTTTTTTTCGTGAAGAGCTTTTTTAGTTCTTCGCCTTTTAATATGTTGCGAATGTAGACATTCATTTATCGATAACTTGAATTCAATCGTCGTCTCGTATTGCATAATCAAATTTGTGTAAAACTCTAATGTTTGCTTTTCTTTTACTTATTAAGTGCTTCATTCGTTTACTAACGTCGACATATTTACGATTTATTGTTGTTTCGAATCTTTTTCTAATTTTATTTTAGAAACGTTGCATAGTCTCGATGTTGTACTTCGCAAATCTAGTCACGCACATGTTGACAAAAATAACATCGTTCTTCTTTGTAAGTCGTTGATCGTAATTGAGCTTTTAATTTAGTTATCGATCGTTCTTTTGTTTGTAAGAAATAAGAGAAGTAGAGATTTTTGACGACGAAGAAGCACTAGAAGTGCCAAAAGTACGACGTCGACTAACGATGTTTTGAATATAAAAGTCGAAATCAATATTGCTATTTGCATCTAATTCGACATTCTTTTTTTTCAATTCTTGTGTAACTATTCTTTGATGTCTTTTATCAACTTGTCTTCTTCTCTTCTTTGGCGATCGTTGAAACGACTTTAATTCGAATTAAATCGTCTTCTTTCGTTTACGAGACGATCGTCGTATGTTCTTCGAAGATTGCGAGACCTGCGAAGATGACAATGATTGCGAAAGTCGCAAAGACGACAATGATTGCAAAGGCTTCAATTGTCGCGAAGAAGTGCTCAAATCAAGAACGTGAAGATGACTTTTGAATACATCTCTAGACATAACGACGACGACGACGACGACGACGACGAGAGAGAAGATAATTATAATCTTTACAAGCTACGCTTAGACGAGTAATTGAAGCAATTGAATAAGGTGATGAATCAATTGAATGGGTATTCAATAATTGAATATTGATTCAATTGGAACTATCAAGTCGCCAAATCTGCTTGCCCTTTTGGGATCACGCTAACTAAATCGAGCAATGTTCAATTGAATAATCGTATTGAATAGAGTTGCGCAACCTGTTTATTGAGAAAGTTATTTGATTGCAAAGTTTTTGTGTTTCGAAGCATGTCTCAAAAACAAAGATCGACTTGAACTTCTTACATGTCAACGAACTATGCAGTTTCTATAACTCTAGCAATTCGTAATCAAAACTTATAAGCAAAGCAATTTTAGAAAGCGCATAGTGTCTAGAGTAATAAGTAATTAATTCTATATATTTTAATAGCGAAATGCGAAAGTTGACCAAATTTATCTTGCCAGATGTTGGGGCGACAACCGTTGTGAAAGCGCTAAAAGTAAGCTTTCTCGATATGAATAACGCTGAGCCGCAGAGCTGAGGTAATAGCGATCCAAACTATTTCGGGTAATCTTGTGCGTTCGTTAACTCTCTAATGCCTTTCTTCGTAATTCTTACCAAGCTCGATTTGGAGATGTTTTTTGTAGGTGACTGCGTGATTGGTTTAGATGAGTTCACTTGGACGGACCTACAGAGGCGGTGTAAGGTGCTGTTACTTTTCCGATGTTACTCAGGAGCAACAAAGCCTTCTTTTAGAGTCTTAGCAAGAGTTTTTAAGGATGAGATAGAGGCTGAGCATAGTGGAAGAGCAGAACCACGATGCGGCAGCGTGTCAAAGTATTTGCCGTTTCGAGACGCCTCTCCGAGGACAACATCGTGACAGCTTATAATAAGTCAAGATGCCTCGCTCCTTCTCATCTGTTCTCTTAATCTTCTACTCTATATTCCACAATACCACAGTCCTCAGTTTCGATACCTTTAAAGAAATTTACTGCTGGTTTAGTGATACCTCTCTCCAATCATGGGCCACAAGGACAACTCCAAAGCGACGTGCTCAACTCCTAACACGAGTGGGCCAGGTGCGTTCAGAATATCACTCTGGAAAGCTGATCAATGTTGCTGATCGTTACATTCAGCTATACAGGCCATCGTTGGTACCTTGGAATGGCACAGTCTCTCGATAATTGTTGCGGGAGTAACGGCACTCTTTTCAATCCTGATAGCGATCTTCCTCATCTTCAGACATGCCAGCCATTTCTCAAACCCAGCAGAGCAGAAACAGTGTGTACTCCGTTTCGACACTCTGATCACCTCTCTAACAAGCTCGGCGATTCCAGAATCATACGTATTATAACAATCATCCCCTCATTCGCCGTCGTCTCCTTTCTCTGTGTCTGGCTAGACGGTTCTCCTGCGCCATACATTACGCCTGGGCGCGATATTGGTGAAGCTTTGCCAATGGCTGCATTTTTCCTGCTCATGTCGATATACGTCGCACCAGATGAGCGCAACCGAGATGATGTCTTCGATGAGATGGCCCCATTGGATAAGAAAGGACATATGCAGGGAGGTGGAAGCCTTGGTTGGTATCGGGTAAGATTCTTCGTTTGGCCGGAGACAGTCGAAATCAGTACTAATAGCAAGATCAGAAACTCACCTTCGGCGTCCTCCAATGGGTGCCAATCAGTATCGTACTATGGATCGCCACAACTATCAGCCTGGCTGCGGGAACGTATTGTATCACCTCGAACAACGTTCATTTCGCGCATATATGGGTCAGTTTGCCAGCAATCATCGATAACTTCTCAACTCGCGCTGACCACTTCACAGATCAGTATCATTCGAACGATCTCCACCATCATTGCTATCACAGCTATCCTCGGGTTCTACAAGCGCTTCAAATCGATTCTCAAGCCCCGCGGCGCTTTCAAGCAACTCCTCTGCTTCAAAGTCATCGTTATCCTCAACTTCCTCCAGACCTTGATATTCTCATTCCTCCAGTCCTCGGGCGATCTGCACGCCAATAAATACCTTACCTTCAACGACCTAACCAACGGCCTTCCCTCCCTCATCCTCTGCTGCGAAATGGCACTCATCTCCCCCTTCTTCTTGATAGTTTATTCTATCAAACCTTACACCCTCGGCCACATGTCCTCGACCGAGAATCCGTCCTCGCGACACGGCATGCAGCACTACCAAGGCGGTCCGCTCGGCGTCTACGCCATCTTACAAGCGGTTAATGTCTTTGACATCGTAATCGAGCTTTTGAAAGGCACTAGAGCCAAATTCGGTCGGGCACCGATGCAGCCCCAGAATCAGTACATCCAACTTCCGCCATCACGTAACGGGTATGTGCCGAATCACACCCGATGATGCACGATGCTGCGGGATGGCAAAGGTGCAACGGTCAAACAACCTTGGTCGGATGTCTACAGTGATGGTACAGGGGGGTATCTGTGGTATGACAGCAGCCGAAAACTCGATGAAAGGACGGTAGAAAGTGGAGGACGGCGATTGAGCAGATTCCTCGGCGCAGATTCCTTTTCTTGGAGCTCTTGCTGGAGGACATAGCCATGTTTCGGTAGTCCAAAACCTAGTGTTCAGGTTGCTCCATAGCGATGGGATACGCTCCAAGGGTAGCGAACGTGCCTTTCAAAGCAATGCTGACCCCTTACTTTCCTGTAAGTAGAGACTAGCCGTGTGAGGCACGCTTTATCTGTTAAGTCCATCCACATACACCTAGCAATACGCGCGATTGTTTGATGCGTGGAAAGTGAGGAGCCATCAAAGGCATGCATAGTGTAACACCATCTCAAGTTAGTAGAGTCTGGAGAATTCGACAACGTCATGCTGCATGCTGTATACATAATCTACTCACTATCAGACATGTTGCACTCCTCTTCCAAGAGCAAATACGGCATCGAACTCAAGCGATCCAGATTAGTGTTCTAGACGATATTGAATTCAAAATAGCGCCAGTCTACTTTCAACGTCTGGCGAATCTAGGTCTTTACGTGGAGTCGTGTCATCTTGATGTTGACGCTGTTGAGAAGTAGCACGGGAGCGAGATAGAGAAAGAAGTCATAATTAAGAGACTGAAGGACGTCATAGAGGAGATAAATCACTCGAAAAGCCAAGAACTGGAGAAAATGAAATAGGAAAACGCTAAAGTGAAAGCAGGAGAAGATCATTGCCAGAAGCAAGTAGTGAGATGTCGAACTATGCAGGCAGAGCTACAGGTTCGAAATGACCAAGCTGAGAAAGAGAGAGAATTGAAATACGAATGAAAACTGCAAGACGAAGTCCAAAATGGAAGCTGCGATCGAGGAATAGGTTCAAAAGCTAGAACAGGAAAGGAAGGAGTTGTTGGATCACAACGGCAAACTAAAGAGAGACCTGGCCACGAGTCAACAGAAGCTGGAGGAAAAGAACATAAGCCATACCCGAGAGGTCAAAGGGTTGGAGCTCAAGCATGTCGAAATTTTCAACAGCCTTGAATACGAGAACGTCAGGCTGACCGAGGAGCTGGACAAGGTGAAGTGCGACATTCCCGTTTGATGCAACCTGTTCAATACTAGTTAGTTGTCCTCCGAAATTGTGTGATGATTGCTATATCTGACCGATACAAGTGTCCAGAGCTTCCAGGAAAAAGTTCAACAGATCAGGAAGCTATCATTAAAGTACCTCCAAAGTTTATCAGAGCCAACTGCTGTGAGTAAGATCTAGGAGGGGAGCCTTCTTCTGAGGAACCTGTCATCAACCATTGATTTCGCCCTAGAATAGGATCCGGAGATAATCCACCGAGCTTTTCACAAGCACGATCCCCAGTTCGATCGTATCTCGTTCTTGCCATCCGACAACGCAAGTTTTCTCATCGTTGAGATCGCTCGACATATTATTTCCACATGTCTATGGGATAATGGCTGGCAATCAAACTTTGCCAAGGATAGAGTCTGAGACCACCAGGTCCTCAATCGATATTTGGAAGAAATGTCTCAAGCTCTTGCCAATTCAAGCGGGCGTAGTGAAAGCATCTGGAGAGTTCTGACCCTCCGAGCTACTAAAGCCCTTCCCGGATCTTCCGTCAAGGCAAATATGGCAGAAGCCATAGTGCAGCGAATGTTCGACATACTTGGATCTTTGATCCTCTCGAAAGACTTGAATGATTTCGAAAAAGAGCTGGTGAGAATTACGAACGGTTTTCTTGATCTATGGAGAGTCGCGCGTAAGGACGAAAGCACGTTTATCATTGAAAGGCACCTAGATGGTAGGAACCGAGAAGGATGGCAAAATGAGGACATCCAGACCATCGAGCCAGTATTGCCGGCCTCGGAAAAGGTGCAAGATGCGACCATAGAGCCAATCTGTCTTTTCCCAAAGATTTCGCAACGAACCTCAAAGGGTGAAATTATGGTAATATGTCAGGGTAGCGCATTCTTTCCAGATTCTCACGTCTTGACCCGGGCCATGATGGAGAAGAGACAGCACGAAGAGGAGCTAGAAAGAGCGTTGTAGGAAATGCGGTCAAGGTTCTATGCTCGACGGACCTCTGTCCCCAACGGTCCGAGCAGCCCAAAAGGGGGTCATGCTTTGGGCTCAAGCTTTGCTCCGTTGAACAGATTCGAATTTAGCTAGCCGGAGTCTTGGGATTTACAGCCTGTCGGCTGAATGACTGATTCGCAGATCGAAGTACTTGGCATCACGTAAAGCTGTCGATGCTCCATTGACTATACATTGTTTTGATCCTATACGTCTGAACCAACCGCAATGCAGTTTTCTGGGGAAATATCGTAGTCTGGTCTTATTACTCGAAAGACTTATATCCCATGCGGTGGGACGGTGTAGATCCAAGAACTTGATGGAGATGGCCAAACCCCTCGCTCCGACAGCACAGGCTTCTCGGACGCGGTTGTGTTCGGCACTCTAATCACATAACGTTTTGCCTCTTCTACCGTTGGGTCATACTTGGTCGGTCACTCCATCGTCGCTTCGTCAAAACGTCTTTTTGTGAAGTGCTGAGAATTGGTGCACCATTGCTTGCCACCGCATGGGATATGGTCAAGGTTGAGATAGCTAAAAAGCGAGAGCGTCATGCCCGCGTTAAAAAGATGGGCAGCATGTCCCTCTACAAGATTCTCTCTTATTGAAGCCCATAGATAATTCATAGCTGCGAACCTATAAAGTATAATAACGAATGGTTTTTCGGGGTCAGTCATCGGACATCGCGTGGAGCTGGTAGCCGGCTTTAGACTACAACGAGGCGCTGAATTGACTCAAAATGCTCTAACCAAAACCGCCCGTTAAGGCTTCCAACCCCTTGGGGCCCCTTGGGAGCCGAATCAAGGTGTCAAAGCATCATCGGCCAGAGCTCCACTGATTATCTCGTAAGTCAATTGAGAATGCGATAAAGATCAGTCACTTCATTGAGCCCACATCGCGGGTTATGCATCCTCGCTGGGAGGAGGCATGGCTTGCTCTTTGAGGTGCAAGAGTCCACGATTCGCGATGGGATCCTGACGTTATTCTCATGCCAGTGCTCGGGCCGATTACGATCCGAGCTCCTTGAGTTGCACCAGCACTCGGCAGGTTCCGCCGAGGAACCCTAAGGATGTCTAGGGTCGAATCAGTGCCAGAGGACCCTGCGTCAAACGCCAAACGCGCTTCTGAAATATTTATTCTGAGCTCTCACGATGAAGCGTGCCTCCACTGACTCTGAGCTCCCAGCTCGTTCTGCTCCTCAGATGTCGTCAGTATTTGGGCAATCGGCTTCCCAGGCTCCAAGCTCGACGTCGGCGTTCCCTCCAACCAGTAGCTTATTTGGTGACTTTGCTACTTCCAAGCCGGAACAGAAGCCCCTTGGTGGCAGCTCGCTTTTCTCAGGCGCTGGAGGGCAGTCGAAACCAGAAGCGTCATCAAGCCTCTTTGGTGGGCTTGGTTCTACCCCTCAACCGCAGACGATCTCCGGTGGTGGAGGGGGAGGCTTATTCGGATCAGCTCAGCCAGTTACTACGCAGCCTCAGGGAACATCTATCTTTGTGAATCCCACGACCACATCTGCACCTTCGCTCTTTAGTAACGCAGCTACCACTTCAGCGCCTTCGCTGTTCACAAACAACGCCAACAATCCGCCACCCTTTGCAACATCGTCGCTGTTCTCACAACCGCAACAGCAGCAATACCAGGCGGGACAGCCGCAGCAGCAATCCGGGCAGACAATTGATAGCGCATCCCAGAGAACACAGCCGGCATATTTCAATAGTCTGCTGGAGAAGAGCAAGAAGAGAGCTCATGATGCGAATGCAGGGCCTGGCTTTGGAGACTTACCTAGCCTTCAGCTTGGCCTTGGTGACATAGGAAGACGTGCGAGAGAGCTAGGCGGGACGGAGCAGCAAGCACAACGAGACGGAGCGGCGGACAGTCGAGCGTGAGCGTTACGACCGCTTTGTATTTGGGGCTTAGCACTAAATTGGCGCACCAGGCACTATCTCCTCGCGGCATCAGGCGTAAATTCTGGGGCTACCAGGCGGAATATTGACTCTCTCAGCGGCCAAACACTTCCGGGGAGGACGGTGTCCCAATTGCCAGAGTGGGAGCCAGATACCAGCAAGTACATCAACCAGCTGCAGCAACAATCGACTATGAAGATGATCAACGAGGGTATTCAACGTGCGCACAAGCAATTCGATCTTTACCTGGAAGAGAATGTTGACATTAACTGGGAGCTACAGCGGAAGAAGATCTACGAGCACTTTGGGCTTATTAAAGCCAGCACTAGTCTCGATGAATCAAACCGTGCCTCTAGCCCAGCAGTGAAGGGTAGCTTCGGAAGATCTACGAGGAGAGGACCGCCAGGGAATTCGGAACGTCCTAGTCAAGCCTCACTGAACAGGTCTATCTTCGGTAAATCGGGCTTACAGAAGTCTGTTATCGGTTCACCGCCGGGCGTTGGTAACACTCCACTTTTTGCAGATGTTGCAGAGAAGACGGGGAGCTTACTTACAGTACCGATCGACCGCTTCACGCGGGAGAAGGAAGCTAAGTTCGCGGAGAAAGTACAGAGTCTGAACCAGACACGAATGCAGGAGACTCCCTTTCCTGTTCTCCACCAACTTTTGGACGTTGAGACCCAGCAGTTGGGCGAGGTGAGTAAAACTAGCCGTAACATGCCTGATAAAAAGCTCACAAATCCAAGTCTCCAAGTCAGCTTTTAGACGCGTACAAAGCTCTTATCGAGATTGTTAACGAGCCATTCGGCAAAGACATCACCAACAACACAGAAGCGCCCAAAGAACGGCAATTTGCTGACGAGTACCTTGACGAGTCACCAACCTCCGCGAAGACTATCAATATTCGCAAGCGGATCATCAATGGTTCTAGACGATGTCTAGAAAAGGTGTAAGATCCAGCCCATTTACGGACAACTGCATTCTACAAGCTAATTGATGCTGCAGTTTCTACGAGCAGCTCGAGTCTCTTGTAGCTCGTAATCCCAAAGAAGCTAATATCGGCGGTGTACCGACGACAGTGAACAAAGTCAGAGCGTACATCAGGATCCTGGCCGCACGGAAAGAACTGAACCCTGATGGTACCGAATTGCAGATATTAGAGGGCGACTATTGTTGGGCCTTTATTTTCTTCTTGCTCAGAAGTGGTCTGGTCAAGGAGGCTGCAGACTATGTAACAGGTAATACCACGGCTTTCAGAGCTTTAGACCGAAACTTCATCACCTACATTACCAGCTATGCCAGTAGCTCTGACAGGCGGCTTCCGAGACCAATACAAGATCGTATCAATGCAGAGTACCAGCAACGAACCCGAATCGCTCCCGAAAACTCTTTGGATCCGTACCGCATGGCTTGCTATAAGGTTATTGGTCGTTGCGAGCTTACGAGGATGAAGATCGAAAGCGTGAGCCAGGGTATTGAGGACTGGATCTGGCTACAGTTCGCTCTGGCCAGAGAAGTTAATCGTGTAGAGGAGTCTGCTGGGGAAGTCCACGGCCTCGAGGAGGTACGAGAAACAATTCGAGAGATTGGAGCCCGCTACTTCGCCAAAGGCTCGGAAGGGATGGGCGGTTACGGAACATACTTCTTCCTGCAGATCCTAGGTGGCATGTTCGAACACGCTGTATCATATCTGTACTCCTACTCAGTTGTTGCCGCGGTACACTTCGCCATCGCACTTGATTTCTATGGTCTCCTACGGGTATCTGGACATTCCGTTTCAGAGAATGAGCTCCGTAAGTCAGAATCTGGCTCATATATACTGGGAACCGAGCTGACGTCTCCAAAGTCACCTACAATACGAAGGAAATGCCTCAGATAAGTTTTGGGCGCATGGTAGGCTATTATACTCGGGATTTCCGAGCTTCGAATCCTGTCGCTGCCGCCGATTACCTGGCACTCATCTGTCTCGATGCCCAGCTACCAGGAGCGATAGGCAAATCCCAAGTATCTCTGTGTCATGAAGCACTCCGCGAGCTCGTCTTGGAAACTCGAGAATTTGCGCAACTTCTCGGCGACATCCAAGGAGATGGCACAAGACTCAAAGGAGCCATCGAACAACGTCTCCAGCTCATCGGCCTAGCCGATCAAGAAGACTTCCTCAAGACAGTGACCATCCAAGCCGCCAGCGTCGCCGATGACAACGGCAGAACCACCGATGCTGTCCTCCTCTACCACCTAGCGGCAGACTACGACAATGTGATCCAGATCATCAACCGTGCCCTCTCCGAAGCGATCGCCGTCGAAATTGGCGAAGCAGAACTCCGCCTGCAACCCCTGAAGCCTCGCACCGATGCCCAGAACCAGCAGCAACCAGCGCCAGGTAGCAGCCTCAGCCTGACATCCGTCGACAACCCCGCCGTTCTCGCCAGAAACATGATCTCCCTCTACAATTCCAACGCCCTGTACTATCAGAAAATCCGCGCCGCCAACCGCGAAGCATGCGGTATCCTCCTCCGCATGAGCGAGGCCAAAGCTAAAGTCTCCGCCAGCCAATGGGCCGAAGCACTCGACGTAAGTCCCCTTCTCCTCACCTCACCCACCATCATCCACTAACCCCACCGCAGATCATCTCGTCGCTCTCTCTCCTACCCCTCAACGCCTCCGGCTCTATCCCTACCATCCGCGCCGCCGCCACGGCATTCAACTCGCTCCCACCGCCCGTGTCTCGCAACATCGGCCCGCTGCTCTTGTGGACGATCACGTGTATTGGGAAGCAGAGGGAGGTGTTACAGACGGGCGGGCAGTATGAGAATGAGACGAGGAGGCAGATGGGCGAGGAGTTGCTGAGGGCGGCGAAGGATCTGATGGTCTTTGCGGGGTTGGTCAAGTATAGGCTGGGCGAGAGGGTGTGGGCTGCTGTTACTGGGGCGGGAGGGGAGGTCGGGGCTTATTGAAAAAGAGAGGCATGGGAAGTGGAGGCATGGTAGGACATGGCCAGACAAGGAGTTTCAGGAAGAAAAGCTGTGAGAAAAGATCTTTTGGGCCCGCTTACTAGCCATCTAGACTTGCATCAACAGAGACGAGCAGTCAGCAAGAGCATGGAAGTCATGATAAAGCCTCGTGCTAGACATTAAGCCACACTGGTCAAAAGCACATAAAACTCTCCTTTTCAAGGTCTAGTACAAGGTATAGCGATCCACCCCATCGAACGGTAAGCAGCAAATAGGATTGTATATCTATTCATTCTCGCGAGCGACATTCCCCATTGATTTCTTGTTAGTGAGACAAGTATGTATAGTTAATTGTTTTTCTTTTGGGCCCATAGTGGTACCAGGCACTCTAAGCTTTGTGTCACTCCTAGTTCCCGCGAGAATCAACCTGACGTTGTGTGTCATGGCATATACGATATAGAACAGCCTCAGAAGACTCGGGGGTATAGTCAAAGACTCAGTGATGATCAACCCATCACTCAACACGATCCCAGTAACACAACTGTATGACTCCCCTTCTCTTCACAGACAACATGGGACCCCCCTGAACACTTTCTCCGAAGAAACATTTCCTCGTGTCAATCTTGTTGACTGTAAGAACACTCGCTGTAGTCTGTCGCTTTTTCTTGTAGCTGGGCAACTAAGACACTAACATCCCTTTACCTGGGCATATCCAGTCCTCATCAATTAAGGTCGTATTATCGATTCTCCGCTTGAAAGCTATCATGCGCATATGAGACAGAGAAGCGCAAAAAAACCTGCGGATGCCCAAAGTAAACGACGAGGAGAGATTGTCGAGTGATGGGGAATGGGTCGAGGATGAATGGGTGGTGATGGAGGATGATATCCACGCGAAATGGGTATGTATGCTGGAGTTTATCCACTTTTATATCTATCCTCTTCCCCAATCGTCATGCTGTAACTCCACCTCTCTTTTGATGGACGGATACTTCTCGGATGATGAATGAGCTTTTCTTCTTGGATCTCAATTAATCATAAAACAGGATGGAGACCACCAATCCAAGTATCTCCCGCCAACATCCTCTCAGGAAGCCCTTACCACAGCGAACCATACCTGGAACAACATAAGCATCGCCTCTCTCAGGGACGGTCTAAGCACCATGGCTGCTCTGGCGACAAAAGAAGGTAGCATTGCGGCCAAGGAAGCTTATACGCGCGCACCTGTTGTGTTGAGCAGATACGCGGCCACTGCTCGGGAGTATGTCAGCCAAGCGGTTCATGGTAGCCCGGGTGGAGTATCGAAATCACCGCAGAGCTGGGGCGATGAGGATGAGTGCTCGGACTGGGAGCCGCCTGGGAACTCGTTAACGTTTCCGGGAGAGAGGGGAGGACGTTCGCGAAGTCAAAGTCCAGATTGGGAGAGCGACCCAGCAGGTCTTCGAGCGCCGGAGAAGACTCGGGGACAGGGAACGAATAAGCTGGAATATCGCGAGAGGGCGGGTCTGGAACCAGAGCGTCTGGGCCGACACGCCTACCGCACGAAAACAAAGATCGGTACGACCGTGGAGCGAGAGGACTCCTCTTATGACCCTCTGGGCGTGTCGAGCGAGTGGAGACGGGCACAAGAGTTGGATGAGCGGATCAAGCGGCGGAAAAAACGTGTGAGTGAGGACTGGTCGAATAAAGTGGAGAAGGACTACAATCCAAACCGAAGACACCCAGGACTCGAGTTAGGAAAGGAGGGGATGAGGAGCGAGGCTCTCGCTCGGCGAGTGGCGCATGGGTTCAATGAACGGAAACATGAGGGCGCTGAGGAAGGCGATGGGTGGATTGAACAAGAGTTGCGTGGGCTGGGCGAAGAGTAAGCGTATGACTGACAAGCTGCTCGCCTTTTTCTAGCTCTCGAGGAAGCTCCGTGCGACTCTACCAGGGAAAAGTAGCAGGTTCAACCTACATAGAACGTCTATAAGTGACCGCCAGTGAGGTTCTCAATCTCGACTTGGCCCCCTGCAATGACGCAGCGTTGGGATCAACGATGACGGCATGTTGTTTGGTAGAGCAAACTAGACATAATGATAGACTTCCTTCCATGCAGCAGATGCAATCGGTGTTTCTGTTATGGTGTCATAAACGTTAATCTCAGACGTCAAAAGTGCTAATGCAAGGTCTATTTCTCCTTTGTACTTTTTCTAGGACGCGTTGACCGCCGTCGAGGTGGCTCTTGCTCGATCTCTGGCTTCGGAAGCGGTTCAACCTTTTCCGTTGGCGCTTTCTCGTCGCCCGAAGATTCGGTATACTGCGTGACATCACTTTCGGAGCCTCTACTGTTCTGGTCCACGGGCGCCTCATTCTCCTTCTGCTCTGGGTCATGGGCAGCCGGCGTTTTACGGGACATAGATCTCTCGTCAGCTAATGTCGCTTGCTGTTGAAAGCTCGAGATGATTTTGTTGGCTTCGCTCTCTTCTCCGTTCATGACACCGCAACCTCCACATCGCCACTTGCCCACGTCTTCAACACGTTTAACACCGGGTGGAGCTTGACCGTTGACAAGCCTACACTGATGACAGATCAGAGCAATACGATATTTAGGTAGCGTCTCGTCTTCCCCAACAAGAGCGTCCACTAAGCGGTCATACCACCGTGAACCTTCCCCAGGCTGCGAATATTGTGGTGCTGATGGAAACGCGTTCGGTGCGAACTCTGCTCCCGTATCTTGCGGAGCTGTTGGCCTTGCCCATGGCGGCGTCACAGCCGCTGCTGTATGTGGAACGATTTTGCTGAGAGGGCTTTTGACTTCTGGTGTCGATCGTTGAGGTGTGCTAGGTAGCGACGCAGGTATATTCCTACTGGGGATGTTCGCTGTTGGTGGTGGTGCGACGTTTGTTCTCCCTCCCTTCGGGGTACCAGCACTGCTCTGCTTCGGAGATCCAACTGCTTTCCCTTGCGGACTCGGGGTAGCACCGTATTTCTTTAGCAGCTCCTGTGTTGAATTGTATTTCGTAGCTGTCTTGAGCTTCTCGATGGTGTTGTTCCGTTGTTTTTCTAGCTCATTTAGCTGCGACTGGACTTTTGACGTGCGGTAACTGTAGTAGGTGAGGAGCGCTAATCTGACTAAGTATATCCTATACTAGACGTCAGAACGTAGGCTCTTTGAAGAGCACCTATAGATGATCTAACACAAAAGGTCCACCAGCAACCGCTGTATACTCGGCTGGCCCCCAATTCTTCCATCCCACTACAAGCCCAAGGATTATGGCGTATAAGAGGTAGGCAAAGGCTGAATACAGAGTCCAAAGCAGGCCATAGCGTCTAGATCGCTGTCGGAGGCTGTCTAAATTTGCAGTAGTCTTTGAGATTTTATTAGACAGCGTTGAAAGAGTCTTCTCAAAAGAAGCTGGGGAGTTATCGTCGCCCTTACAATCATCAGTTGTAAGCTTGACAGTAGAATGCGACGGGCCTTAGGATAGTACAAACCTTCCAAGGCCAGAAAGACACCATTTCTGACACAGAGTGGAGCCGACGCTGCGACTTTTGAAGGAGGTAGGCTTTCAATTGTAGCCTGGCTAGAATCCAATAATGCCGTTCCGCTAGCGTGTTAAAAATACGCGTAACGTCGGTGATCGCCGAAACCGGTGGAGCCTCGGCCCGCACCTCAGCCCTGCGAACGGCCAGCAGGGGTTTTGGTTTTCTGGCAGCTCTCAGCAACTTAAAGCGTTCTTCAATTCAGCCATCATGCAGCAATATAGTCAGCATGATTCAATGAACTCCAATTGCCATGTGGAAGATTGACAATCTCTCCGAAGCCGCATGAGTCAATATGTTCCAGGCAAGTGCGCTTTCCAGGACAAAGCTCGACGACTAACGATATCTTCAGCGTTTAAAAGGGGCGATCGATAGTCGGATCGCTGAGGAACAAGCTCGCCAGCGTACTTCGCAGTCATCACCATCTAGGTCTCAATCTGGCACTAGACGCCCACCTCCTCGAGACGACTCCCCTTCGCCGAGGCATGTCCGTGCAGGGGCGCGAGGGCGTAAAGACGGGGAAGCCATCAGAGCACCTGACCCGGCAGACTTTGAGCCCGAGTTCGTGATTGGCGACTCTAATACGCCGACCCGGTCTGGTACTCCGAGGCCTACTCATGAAAAGGAACGGACTGGCTCGAGTGAGGCTTCTACTGAGGGGGCCCGCGAAAGCAGCGATGGACAAGCGCAGGAAAAGGCAGCTGTCAACGAGATGGCGCCCCCAGATCTGCCCACAGAAGTACGAGTCAAGCTGCGGAAACTTGACAAGCTAGAATCAAAGTACAATGGTCCGTCTGAATCCTACATTACCCTATTCTATACTGACGTTGTCCAGAGCTACTCAGGTCTTATCGGCTTGCGCATGCCCGGGTCTTAACGATTGAGCCGTTCGAATCATCACTTAGGGAAAATACACCGCTGACTTCAATCAGTGACCCTGGTGCGTTTGTGGAGTATCTTAATCAACTGAATTTGAAGGGCGACATGGTTCTTGACGAGCTCAAACGCGTATCTAGCGAGAGGGACACAACGAAGCAGAAATGGGCCGAGGCTGAGAAGAATGCTAAAGAAGCCTGGGATGAGGTCGCGGACCTGCGCAAAGCCAAAGTGAACGGCGTCAGCAGTGATGAGAAAAGCAATGGCGTTCCCGCAAGCGAGGTTTCTGACCCCCCAGCTGCGGCAGAAAGCGATCCTCTTGGAGCTACAGTCAAATCGCCTACAGAGTCACTCAAATCGCGTAAAGGATCCCTCGCGAGCCTTTCAATATTTTCACCAAAGTCAAAGGCAGCAGATTCACCTATCGTTCCGGAAGAGCCAGAGGATCTTTTCTCGTACGATAGCGAGCTTCCGCGAATTCAAGCAGATCTCAAAGAGAAGCAGGAAAGGATCGAAGGCCTCCAGGGTGAAGTGAAGACCTTAAAAGGGGATCTTGCTGTTACGAGAGAGTCAACGCAAAGTATGGCAAATTCACTTGAGGAGGCGACTCGGGAATTGCTTGCACTTCGAGACCGAAAAGACCGTTCCGAAAGCGAGCTTGAAGAGGAGAGAGCTAACTCGCAAAAGACCATTGAGCAAATGAAAGGCCAACTACGTAGTGCCGAAGAACGGTTGGAAGCGTTGAAGACTGAGAAAGCTTCGCAAAGTGTAAGCGTCACGGAGAATTTGGAGAAAGAGCTTAGTGAAGCTAAACAAGAGATCGAAACCCTACGCTCTTCTGCAAAATCTCGTAATGATAATCAAGAGGAGATCGAAAGACTGCAATGGACTGTCTATGATTTGGAAGCGCAAGCCAAGCAATTACGCAATGATGCTGAAAAGAACGACAAGAGAGTCGCCACTCTCAATGGTCTGGTCTCCAATCTTCGTGGTCAGCTCAAGGATTCCGAGGATAGAGAGCAAGAAGAAGCGCAGACATTGCTAAAATTGCAGAAGGCTGTCGACGCTAGAGCGAAAGAACATGAAGAGCAAGGGGCAGCAACAGCAGAAGGTGTATCAAAGCAGGCTGTTGACGCCGCCATTGGAGCTCAGCCAGCCTCAGAGGTAACCTCAGCAAAGAAGAAGAAGAACAAGAAAAAGAAGGGTTCAAAGTCTACGGATGAGACCAGCAATGAACCTACTCATGGCAAAGCAGAGCAATCGAAAGCATCCGAATCGTCCCAAGCGTCCCAGGCGTCCATTGAGGCCAAGAGCACGATCAGCATGTTACAAGAGGAACTCAAACAATTGCGGACCCTACTGGAAGAGAAAGATACTGCTATCGAAAGTACGCGGCGAAAGATAAAGGATCAAGACAACCTTCACGAGGAGATCGAGTCATTACGGGACGACCTACTTAATATCGGCCAAGAGCACGTCGAAGCCAAAGATCAGTGTAAGGAGCTTTTGGCGGAGAAGAGCGCTCTGCAGAAGGTCATCTCAGATCTGGAGAATGAGGTAGCTAAGCTCAAAGCTGATGCGGACAGTACCGCCGGATCAGAGGAGGTGCACCAAGATCTTATTGTGAAATTTGATGATCTAAAGGCTAAAGCCACAAGCCTGCAAACTGATCTGTCCGCGGCTGAACAACTAGCCACTACGAGATTCAAGGACATCAGTGAACTAAGATCTATCATACAGAAGGCTCAGCCAGAGCTTACTAGCTTGAGGTCCGAGAACGCAGAGCTTAGATCTGTAAGAGAGACGCTTGGCAAGAAGGAAGCTGAGGTGAAAAGCCTGAGCGCTAAGCATGAGGAGATGCGCTCTGAGCTCACAAAGCTCAAGCAGACCGTGAGCGAGCAAGAAGCCGAGATCAAGAATTTGAACCAGACAATCAGTCAAGAAGCAAGCGGCAGAGTCAAGGCTGAAGAAGCCGGCAACAAGTCAGCACAAGAAGTCCAGCGTCTGAACACGGAACGACGACAGGCCAACGAATCGATCGACAGGTTGTCAACGCAGCTCTCCAAGGCCCAGAACGATCTAGCGACCTCGAGATCAAAGCTACGAGAAATCGAACAGCAACTGTCAAAATTTCGAAGCGACAGTGAAGGCATGAAGGAAGAGGCCGAGCTTAAAGCTGCGCAGTACGCCAGCGCACAGAGCCTGATGAGCAGTATGCGTGACCAAACCGCGGAGATGGCGATGCAGACCAGGGAGGCAAAAGAGCGTTGTGAAAGCTTGGAGGAGGAAGTCGCCGAAGCTCACAGACTGCTAAGCGAACGTACTCGGGAGGCTGAGACCATGAGAAGGCTCTTGGCCGACGTTGAAGGACGGGCCGATGCAAGGACAAGAGAAATAAAAGAACGTATGGACACAGCAATCGAGGAGCGAGACCGTGCCGAAGACGAGGCTAGCACCGCAGGTAGACGGAGAGCAAAGGAGATGGAGTGCTTGCGCAATACGGTCCGCGAGGCGGAAAGGAATCTGAAGAGGGCAGAAGATGACAAAGAAGAGCTGGAGAATGCACAGCGAGACTGGAAGAGGCGGCGCGAAGATCTCGAGCAGAGATCCGAAAGATGCACGCGGGAGATGGACGAGGTCCGAAGCGCCATGGGAGAGCTTCGGGATGCTCTGGACGAGAGCGAAAGACAGGCGAGAGATCTCGAGAGGCAGAAGGCAGAACTACGACGGTCGGTTGAAGAGACGCAGGTTCGGCTCGAGAAGCTTCAGAAGACGAATAAGGTGTGCTCGGTTTCCTGCAATGCACAAAGACACACTGACGGTCGTGATGCAGACCATGGCCGACGAGCTCCGAACCATCCAAACGGCCAAGACCAGGGCCATGGACTCGGAAGGACAATCGTCTCGCTCATCGATAGATTCAGGCCCACCGAGGTCACGCCTGACTTCGCCAAGCCCAGTAAGCCGGCCTCGGACAGACGCAGCCAATGGCCAAGCCGGGGGATTGATGGACTATTTCTATCTGAAGAACGTGCTTCTGCAATTCTTGGAGCAGAAGGATAAGAATCATCAGAAGCAGCTGATTCCGGTGCTGGCGAAGCTGCTGCATTTCGATGGCAAGGACGAGCAGAAGTGGATCTCAGCCATCAGCGCAAGGTGAGGTCTAGGATGTGTTCTTCCATGACAGGATAGAGCTTCCATACCAGGACATCGATAAGGGGAAATTGCGGCGCTGGGGCATAGTCAACGCATCCAAGTGGTCGTCTCATCGTCGTACGGCGGCTATTCTGCAGTGTCCCAGGAGCTTTCATGATGCGCCTTGCATGGGACGCAGTCACAAGATATACGGTGTGAAGGTTAGGCTGTTGAAGCGCCGGCCAGGTCATGCCTGCCAGGTGCTAGGCACAAGTCTCGGCAATGCCCGTACCGCGCTGTCGGGCTCTACCTCTCGTCTTGGCAATTGAAGATGCGCACACGTGGCGCCAGGAAGGAATTGTGTTATTCAGGCTGACACCTGCGTTGGCACTCGTCAACAGCCGGTCGCAGCTACAGGTCGACGATAGCTCATGCTTCAACATCATGTTATCCGTGTAAGCGTGCGAATGAATATTCAGAGCTATCATCGCGGGCCGCGAGACCAAAACATACGCAATCGCCACACACCGTTCGAGAAGAGGTGTGTTACGAGTCGCGTGCTAATAAGTACTATTCGTCGCGCATCGCTCTTCACAAGATAATCAAAAAGGGAAGGTCTACCAACAAGATCAAGATGATCAAGATGGCTTGACCCTCGAGCACCTTGAATTTCGAATTAAGGTGATTAAGATAATTAAGATCTTGAACACCTTAAACACTTTGAATTTCAAATGATAAAAAAGTATATAGCTTTCGAACGCGACTCTCTTATGAATCGTGTTCAACTCATCTTAAGTCTTTACTTATTGTTACTTTGATTCATTGAATCACTTGTGAAAATTTATTAAACATAAAATTATTTACAATTGCAATTCTTGTTATCAAGTAATTGCTTGCATTGTCTAAAAACGTTTACAAATCTTTTTAATAACATAATTCGCTTTAATATTTTTTACGAAAATACTAACATAACACTTTGAACATTCTAAGAATGTCTATATTAGATTAACGCGTCTTAAGTCGAACAATAGCTTAACAACATTACGTCGATTCTCTATTAATAAAGACGACAAAATAAGAATTAACAAGCTTAACGTCTATCATAAAGATTGTATCGATTTAAAGAATTAACTTATGTAAATAAATATTTATTTCATTTTCTATTTTGTTTTAACGAACAAAAAAACGATTTTCGCATTAATATTTTTTAAAGAAAGAGCTTAGCATTGACTTAAGTTAAACTTACGCAAATATCTAAAAAATTATAACGAAAACTCTTGTACAATGTTCACAAACTTCAATAATTTTAAAAAAGAGCTTCGAAGAATCTTCGAAACATTTAACGAAAAACAAATCGTAAAAAAAGTAATTTAACACTTAATTTAACGAATTTTTGCAACAAACTACGTAGCAAGATTTTAAAAATATGTTAATTTTATCAAATAAAACGATGTCGCACTTATAACAATGTTTCGACGAAATTTTAAAAACAATTTTAAGAACGAAATTATGTGCGATAACAAATTCATTAGCGACATGTTCGATTTTATCGAAGTAGTTATCGATTTTGACGACAAATTGTATAAAAAAATTATGAAAAAGCGATACAATTAATTTTACGAAAAAGTAGAAATCTTTTTTGAATTAATAATTAAATATTATTAGAAAGAATTTCGTTCTAATTAAAGATATAATAACTCAAATTATTGTAAGTTTGCATTTATAAAATTAAATTATATTTAACGACGCAAAGAAAAGAATTTTAAAGAAAAGCAAAATAACAAATTTTAAAAAACGTGTTATTTATATAATAAATTAAATCATTTTGCAAAAGATTGTCGATCATAAAACTTAATAAATCGTCGATAAATCAATGCTATATTAAGAGAGATATTTAATCGTTAAAATAACATTAAAAAGCAAATTGACACAAAGATAAACACTTTCGAAATTAAATTAAATAACAATTATTATTTGATAAAAAACTTAAATTAATTATAGAAAGTTCTAGATGAAATATTATTAGATAAGGCATTCGCATTTACGCAAAAAATTAATTAAGCACTTTAAAAAACTATTGAATTTTATAGTTTAATTATTAACTTAAACGAGAAATATAATTAAAAGAATTTTTACGAATGTATAAAAAACATTACGAATTATTTCGAGACTTTAGTTAGCTTATCGAAGATTATAAACGAATGCAAAATAAAAATAAAAAGCAATGTTATTACGAAAAAAAACATACTTGACATTATAATGAAACAATTAAATTCTACAATATACGTAGATCTTAATTGAACAACTTGTTACGACAACTTATGTTAAATTTATCTAAAAAAAAAGAATAAAATTAATTAATTTTTTAAAAAGTTAAAGTTAGCAATTTAACAATAAAAAGAAACTTAACGCAAATAGACGTTTAAAATAGAAGTTACAACATAAAAGTAAAAAAAAGTTTAATTTTTTTAATAAAAAGCATATTAAAGAAATGCAATATGTTAGCTCAATAATAACAATTAAACTTAATAGCGTACGCATAATGTTTTATTACGTTAATTAAGATTAACGATCGTTAACTTATAACAATGATCGATTTTAATGCAATAAATAATTTTATAATTAAAGCTCTTATAAAGAGAAAAGAATATTTTATTTAAAAGAAGTTTAACGCTTATAATCTAATAATTATAAATGAAAATTTATTACTCGCAAAGAATAAAAGAGTAAACAAAGAAATAAAATTATTATTAATAATTATTTAGCAACATTACGAAAAACTAATTTTTAATATAATAAAAATAATTATTTACAATATTGTTTTAGAAATGTCTTAATTAAAGTAATACAATCTAGAAGTTAATTAAAATATACAAGTACTTAAATTTGTACAATGTGATTACGCAATTCATATTCAATTTACGCATCAATAGCGTTCAATAATAAATAAAAGATTAAATTAAAATTTGATCGCAAATAGCGAATTTGCATTTTCGCAAAAAAACGATTTAATAAAATTCGATTCGATGAACATTAACAAAAGTTAACTAAATTATAAAGTTAAAATAAATGAAAAAAATTGCGAATTTTTTAAGAATCTTAGATTATCTAATATAGCGAGAGAATTGCTAAAGCACATATTACGAATATACAATAGTTAAGAGCATCTATTCTAAAAAGAGAAAACGATCGAAACTTTATTTAAACATTAATTGTAAAATTACAAGATTAAATTTAAATTAGACAAACAATTTACATTTAAATTTATATATGTTTTATTCGAAAAAAAGCTAGAAACTCTTGGCGAATACTTAATAAAAAACGAAAAAAAAAGAATTTATAAAAAAATCTTAATTATAAACAAAATATTTAATTCTTTTTGTATTAAAGAAAAACGAAATTCTTCGTTTATGTGTTAATTATCGAAAGCTAAACAATATTACGATAAAAAATCGATATTTACTATTTAACATTAATGAGCTTTAAAATTAATTGTTCGAAGCAAAGTATTTTATTAAATTAAATTTACGAAAAGCGTATAATTAAATTAGAATAAAGATAAAAAAAAGTGAAAGACAACTTTTTGCACACAATATATACTATATAAATATACAATAATGTTGTTCGAATTTACGAACGTTTTGACGACGTATTAAGAAATAATTAATGTTGCATTACAACAATATTTGAATCGATTTATCGTAGTATACTTGAACGACATCATAATTTACTTAAATATTTAAATAAGAAAAATTTATATTTTAAATTAAAGAAATGCGAATTTTATTAAAAAAAAATTGACTTTCTTAAATTTTTCGTTAAACGACATAAAATACGCATAAATTTTAAAAAAGCTACGAATAATTAAAAAATAAAAATTATTTATTAATGTTAAGAAAGTTTAATTCTTTTTAGATTTTATAAATTACAACAAGAAGTTTATTAAAAACTACTTCGTTAATGCAATATCATTAATAAATTTTACGAAAAAGAAAACGTCATAAATATAAAAATTAATAAAAAAAATTATCTTAGAATCTTAAACTAAAATGCTTAAAAAATTTAATATTAAAAATGTACGATTTACAATTGTTAAACAAGATTAAAATTAATACATTAAATTTAATTATTGATGCATGCTTTAATTAAAAGTATAAAAATATATAACATTTAATAATATATCTTTTAAGAAAACTTTTGTTGATCGAATAAAATTATAGTATTTACGACAAAAAATTACTCGCTATTGTAGTCTTTCTAAAATTATGAAAAATATATATCGAAAAATTATTAGAATTTACGATTTTTACAAATTACAATTTTTTTTTACATTTTATTATTATTAAACAATTTAATAAAAGACAAATGTAATAGTTAGAACGATTCGAACAATACAAGTTTAAAATACAATATACATTAGATAAAGATAACGACAAAACAAACGCACTTAATAAAGAAATAATTATATAAAAACGAAGAAATCGTTTAATTACAACATACTTAAAATTAACAAAAACGAATCATTATTAGCAAATAAATACGAGCTAAATGCTATTTTACAAATATTTAAAGACAATAAGAAAGAGTTTTTAATAAAAAAAAGAAAAACTTTAAATATTTATTAATAAAATTAACAAATGTATAAAGAAACATTATGATAAATTATTGCAAAAACATTTAAGAGTAATCAAAATTCTTCAATTTTTACGTTAGTATTATTAGTTTTTTTTAAATAAGACAAGTTGTTAAAATATACATTAAACGATATCTTAACTATTAGTAAAACAAACATAATATATATGCGAATTATAACGAAATTTAATATTAGAAATTATTTAAATTGTTATAAAATAAAGTTACGATAAATTTTATTATTAAGTTGTTTAAGTCGACAAATTTAGCAATTGAAAACAAATGTAATTCGATATTAATAATAATTGACAAATTTATTAAGTATTTATATATTATCGCATGCAAGAAAAAGCTCATAATAGAACAATTAAAATACATTGTATTGAATTAACTTATACAATATTACAATATATTTAAAAAATTAATTAGTAACAAAGACAAACTCTTCACGTCTAACTATTAAAAGACGTTTTTATCAATATTAGAAACGAAACTTAGAATGTTCACTATCTATTATTTGATTACGAATAAATAAATAGAGCGAACAAATTAAAGTCTAAAGCAATATTTAAGACATTACGTCAACAACATTTACAACAATTAAATATTACTTTTATTTATAACTTAATTAACATTAAATACAAAGATTTTAAATATTATTAAGATAACTTCATTTTTCGTCAATTATAATAAAGAATTTAATTTCTTTAAGAAAGAGTAAAAGCATTTGTCGACACAATTAGTCATAAAGAGAGTAGCGACACTAAAAAAAATATACGACAACATCTTAAAAATGCAAAAGAAATCGATCAAATATTAGAATAAAAAACGAAAAACGACATCTTAATTAAAAAAAATCTTAAGATAAAGAAATTAAGCAAGAAATTAAATTATATCAAAGTCGAATTGTTTTTCGTTAAAAAGACAAAAAAATTAATCAATTACAAACTCGACTTATCTAAGAATGTTAAAGTATTTTTAGTATTTTATATTTTATTGTTAAAATCAACAAATTTAATTACGTTTTTACAAGATACGTTTTATTTTCACTTACAAAAAAAGAAAAAATTAAAAATTAAAAAAAATTTATAACAAGAAAATTAAAAATATCTTATTAAATTAAAAAAAAATTTCATTTTCAAAAATATATAAAAGTTACTTAAGAATTTAAAGAAATGCTTTAACAAATTGCGACAATTTCGTTAACGACAAAATTACTTATAAGAGTTGACAAAACATTAAGAAACAAAAGAGCAAATAATGAAAAATCAATAATAATATCGAATAGAATTTCGAACGTCTCTTCAATACATTTAATTTATTTTTTATTTTTTTTAATTTTCAAGATATTTTTCGACTTCGCATCATTTATATTTTTTAAACGACAAAATTAATGTTTTTTTTGTTTCGTTTTTCGCGCAACTCTTAGACGCAATTTTGTTATTTTATCATTTAATTTTTTAATCTTTTAAATAACTTTTTTAATTTTTTAATAATTAAAAATCAAATCGCATTTTCGATTCTTTCGATAACATTTCTTACATTTAAAATATTTTTTACTTATTTAATAAAATACGTTAAATGCGACATAAATTTGACAAGAATGCATTGTGAGAAAAACGTATTTATAGCGACAATTAGCAACGAAATTGCGACGTTGTTCAATAATTAACTTGATTAACATAAAAAAAAAAAAAAATTCGAAACTACAATTCTTAAAGAGAGAAAATAGTGTTACGAGTTGCATACTAATAAGTACTATTCGTTGCGCATCGTTTTTCACAAAATAATTAAAAAAAGAAAATCTATTAACAAAATTAAAATAATTAAAATGACTTAACTCTTAAGCATCTTAAATTTTAAAATAAAATAATTAAGATAATTAAAATTTTAAACATCTTAAATATCTTAAATCTTAAATGATGAAAAAGTATATAGTTTTCGAACGCAACTTTTTTATAAATTATATTTAACTTATTTTAAGTCTTTATTTATTGTTATTCTAATTCATTAAATTATCTATGAAAATTTATTAAACATAAATTTGTTTATAATTGCAATTCTTGTTATCAAGTAATTGCTTGCATTGTCTAAAGACGTCTATAAATCTCTTTAATAGCATAATTTGCTTTAATATCTTTTACGAAAGTACTAGCGTAACAAGATGCGATGAGCGACGAGTCGACGAAGTGAAAGCACAAATAGAAAACAAATTACTAGTAGATGCAAGTTCTAGTAAGTAGAAAGAATGATTAATTCTAGAAATTGCAAGAGAATCTAAATAGTTCTTCAAGTCACTAGGAAAACTAGTTCTAAAACTACCTAGTTTGCAATCTTCTAATTACATTATTGACGCTCAAAATAGAAGTTTCTACAATCTTATAAAGTAGTAGATTATAAGCTCGTAAAGTAAAGCAAAAGAAAAATTATAAAAAACAATTTTCTTTCTTCTTATTAATAGATTTTAAGGTTTTATCGATCTCTATAGTCTTGTTCTTAATCTCTCTCTTTGCTTTGATTACTCTTATTAGTATTGCGTATATTATTTGTGCTCTTTAAGTAATAATGTTTTTAAAAGCAATATTAAGAGAATTCTTTAATAAGTTAAAGATAAAGTCTACAATAATAGTCTATAATATAAAACTCTTTGCTATATATATTGTATAGTTATTCTAAACAAATTTAGTCTTCTAATAGTAATTTTTTATAATTGCAATTATTTTTTGTGTCTTGTTAATATCTATCTTTATTAGCATTTTTGCAACGTTATAAAAACTATTTGCTATCTTGTCTATATAATAATTTAGAAATCTTGTAGACTCGATTATATGCAAAAACTAAAAAAATATTTTGTTATAAAAATAATCTATTATCGATATAATAAAAGTAAATAATTTAAAAAACTTTTTAAAGTATCTATTATTTTATAATAAGATTTTAGACTCGATCTTAATAATTTTTGCAATAACAAATATTTAATATTACAAAAATTCTTTTACGTTTATCGAAATCTAATAATTTTTATTATTTTTATCTTTCTTAACAATTTGTAACTAATTAAGCAAGAATTCTTGTTCGAAAATTGCAAGTTAAGTTATTGTGTTACTCTTTATATTTACAATTTCTTTTATAAACTTCTTAAACAATTTTTTAAAATCAAGTAATTTAGACAAGATCTATATACTTTAATTTACTAATTTTTCAAAAATCTTGTCTTATTATAATAACGTAGTTTAATAGATTAGATTATTAATCTTTTAAATTTGCTTCTAAACTTTTATCTAATTGCTAATATATATACTTCGAACTTGTTCGATTGCTAGAAAAGATAGTATATTTGTCAAGTTGCTAACTAAATAGTTAACTAAATAATTATATTTAAAGCTTTACTTAATAATAAATTGTTCTAAATTAAATTAAACTAAATAATAGCTTTTGTTAATATAATTGTAATAAAAGCAACAATTGTCTTTGCTTTTTCTCTCTTCTTTATAATATACAAAATTAATTCTCTTATAGCAAATATTTTATTGTTCTATATTATGCAAAGAATATTCTTATTATCTTTAAACTTCTTAATGCGCAATAAGACTTTTATATCTCTTGTGCACTTATCTTTATAGAGCAAAACTTTATCTATTACTTTATAAAAAAACTTCTTAATATCTTTTTTTTAGCTATATAATCTTTTGATTCGCAATTAAATTTAATAGTTTTATTGCTATTAAAGGTTTCAAATTACTTAAAAACGTTCTCTTAATCGATAACTTGTATTATATTAATATAATAATCTTGTAAAAATATATAAAGAGATATGTCTTTAATCTTTGTCGAAAAGAAGTTAAAGATTTGTAATTATATTAATATTAAACAACGTTAATTAACTTAATCTTAGAACTATTTATTTCTACTTAATTAATTAACTTTTTGCGATAATTTAATAGTACAATCTTAAAGTTAACTCTATAATCAAATTTATTTGAAATCGAGAGTTTAATTTGTACTATATAGATAGAGAAGATTCTACTAGATAATATTGTATCAAAAAATACTACTATTATAACTATATTAATTACTTAATTGCGTATTATAGCAATAGTGCTTAAAAATTTATTAACTAGTTAATAGTTAATAAAATAATAGATAATAAGATAATTTAATTCGAAGTAAGTAAAAGATAAATAATAGAAAAGTAAGAGTTGTTTAACAAAGAATTTAATTAAATTTTTTGCAAATTAAAGTAAAATAAAGCAAGATAAAGCAAGAAAAAAATTTGCACAAATTTAAATATTAAGAAATAATAAAGATTTTAATCGAAAAGTAGATTTTTATAGATTACAATTATTAAAACTATAAATATTAATATTAAGTATTATATCGATAATTTGGAAAATTGATTTCTCAATTTCAAGATGCTAAGATAGCTCGAGTAACTCAAGATTAGTCTTAGAAACGTTTGAAGAATAACTAGAAGCTTGCATTTGAAAGATAAAAAAAGACTTAACAAAAAATATAATTTTGATATTCGAGATGCGCACAAACTCTCGCAGTACTTCGATTAGATCTTTGCTTGTTACTTGCTTATATTATAGTAATCTATATAGTAAAATCGAACAATTTATAAGATTTTTACGCAAGAGTAATGTGCAAGCAGAAGCATCTTCTACAATTGCGCAATTAATTGCGCATAATAGATAGTGCTCGCAAATTACGTTCGACCAGTCTTGACAATACAAATAATGTTCGAATAACGCTTGACGTATCTCTCAAATTTTTGATAATGCTCAAGATTAGTTCGAGATCAATTGAATCTACTAATGTAGCTTCAAAACTAAGATATCGACACAACAACCCTAGAAGTCCCGAGTCGCTAATAGAATCTCTAGAGGATTATCTCGAATTGCCAATGTAGAGCAAAGAAGAAGCAAGAATAGTGCACTATAAAATAGAAGAGAAATTCTCTTGCGTCTTCTTCTTTTGTTTAGATTTTTGCAATAATTGATAGATTACAAAAGAGTTGGTTCTTATTTTATTAGAAGCTAGATAATTACTTTGCAAGACAAACAATTCAAGATAATTCTTATAAAATATATCTCGAATTTTACAACTATCTATACTTAATTGCTTAAAAATATATAATATTTTGTAATTTCTATATCTCGATATTATAAAAGAATCTCTTTATCTAAGTTCTAGCTTAATAATAATCTTTTAAAATATAAAAATATAGTTCTCAAAGTCAAATTTAGTTTTTACAATCTTTCGATTATAACAAATTGCTTTGCTTTTCTTTTAAGCTTCTAATAACTATTATATAATATTGTGCAATTAAGTTTTATAATTAAGATATTTTCGCATTAATATAATATGCAATAGAAGCTAAAATAAACAAAATACTTGCTTGTAATTTAAGATAATAATAATTGCACTAATATTTATAAAGATTGCAATTAATAGAAATTAATCTAGTAGAATTTTTGTCAAAGATATACTTAAATAAATTATTAATCAAAAGTTTAGAAATTTTGTAAATCTAGAAAAATTTATATCTTATTTTGTCGAACTCTTTTGCAAAATGTTCTTAAATAGACAATTGCTAATCTTTATTATTTCTATGCTCTTTAACAATTTAAATAAACTATAGTTAATAAATATCTCTTAATTGTATAGTTAGTTGCGTAATTTCTAATTGTTAAAGTAAGAGTTACGATTGCAATAAATAGCAATTAGTCTTCGATATAATACAAAGATTGTCTTTAAGTAATTAATAATATTGTCTAATTTATTAGTCTTTGTAATATAAAATATCGAGAATCGACTAAAGTAATTAATTACGTAAAAAATATATCTTTTTTTATCTATAATAATTTCTAGAGAGTCTAAAAAATTTATCTTAATTAGTTTGAAGAAAGAAATAATCTTTATAGAGTATAATAATTGCAATCGAGTAACTAAATTGTACTTTGCACAAGTTAAGTACTCTTAAATATATTTCTTAATATTTGTCTATTATTCTAATTAGTACGTAATATCTTTTAGCTTTATTAATATTTTTAGCTTTATTTAAATATTTGTTTTTGTTATATATCTTCTCTAAAATTCTTTTTATCTTATTCTCGAAAAAATATAATAGATAAGAGTCTTTATAATATTTTTATAAAGTATTGTTCTTATTTACTTAATAGTCAAATACTAATCGAAGAATTATTTTGCTTTAAAAAAAGTTCTATTCTATAGATAGCAATGTATCTTCTCAAATTATATAGATTGTTTGTAAATTATTATCTATAAATTTGATTCAAAAATAGAAATAATTGTAAAAACAAATATACTATGTTACGCTAGTACTTTCGTAAAGAATATTAGAACGAGTTATGTTATTAAAAAGATTTGTAGACGTTTTTAGACAATGTAAGCAATCATTTGATAACAAGAGTTACAACTATAAATCATTTTATATTTAATAAATTAAAGTAACAATAAGTAAAGACTTAAGATAAGTTGAACACAATTTATAAAAAAGTCGCATTCGAAAATTATATACTTTTTTATCATTTAAAATTTAAGATGTTTAAAATGTTTAAAATTTTAATTATTTTAATTATTTTAATTCGAAATTCAAGATGCTTAAGAGTTAAGTTATCTTAATTATTTTGATTTTGTTAATAAATTTTCTCTTTTTAATTATCTTGTAAAGAATAATGTGCGACAAATAATACTTATTAGTACGTGACTCGTAACACTATTTTCTCTCTTTAAGAATTGTTGTTTCGAAATCATTTTTTTTTTATGTTAATCAAGTTAATTATTAAACAACATCGCAATTTCGTTGCTAATTGTCGCTATAAATACGTTTTTCTCACAATGCATTCTTGTTAAATTTGTGTCGCATTTAACGTATTTTATTAAGTAAATAAAAAAATATCTTAAATGTAAAAAGTATTATTGAAAGAATCAAAAATACGATTTGACTTTTAATTATTAAAAAATAAATAAAGCTATTTAGAAAATTAAAAAATTGAATGATAAAATAACAAAATTGCGTCTAAGAATTGCGCGAAAGACGAAATAAAAAAAACACTAATTTTGTTGTTTAAAAAATATAAGTAATGCTAAGTCGAAAAATATTTTAAAAATCGAAAAGAATAAGAGAAAAATCAAATGTATTAAAGAGACGTTCGAAATCTTATTCGATATTATTATTGATTTTTTATTGTTTGCTCTTTTGTTTTTTAATGCTTTATCGATTCTTATAAGTGATTTTGTCGTTAACAAAATCGTCGCAATTTGTTAAAGCACTTCTTTAAATTTTTAAATAACTTTTATGTATTTTTGAAAATAAAATATTCTTTTTATTTAATAAAATATTTTTAATCTTTTTGTTATAAATTTTTTTTAATCTTATATTGTTTTTTTTTTGTAAATGAAAATAAAATGTGTTTTATAAAAACGTAATTAAATTCGCTAATTTTAACAATAAAATATAAAATATTAAAAGTACTTTGACGTTCTTAAGTAAATCGAATTCGTAATTAACTGATTTTTTTATCTTTTTAACGAAAAACAATTCGACTTTGATATAATTTAATTTCTTGCTTAATTTCTTTATCTTAAGATTTTTTTTAATTAAGATGTTGTTTTTCGTTTTTTGTTCTAATACTTAATCGACTTCTTTTGCATTTTTAAGATATTGTTGTATATTTTTTTTAATGTCGTTACTCTTTTTATAATTAATTTTGTTAACAAATGCTTTTGCTCTTTTTTAAAGAAATTAAATTCTTTATTATAGTTAACGAAAAATGAAGTTATTTTAATGATATTTGAAATTTTTGCATTTAATGTTAATTAAGTTATAAATAGAAATAATATTCAATTATTATAAATGTTGTTAACTTAATGTCTTAAATTTTATTCTAGACTTTAGTTTGTTCGCTTTGTTTGTTTATTTATAATCAAATAATAGACAATAAACATTTTAAGTTTCGTTTCTAACATTGATAAAAGCGTCTTTTAATAATTAAACGTAAAGAGTTTATCTCTATTATTAATTATTTCTTTAAGTATATTGTAATATTATATAAGTCGATTTAATACAATGTATTTTAATTGTTTTATTGTGAGCTTTTTCTTGCATGCGATAATATATAAATACTTAATAAATTTGTCAATTATTATTAATATCGAATTATATTTGTTTTCAATTGCTAAATTTGTCGACTTAAACAACTTAATAATAAAGTTTATCGTAACTTTATTTTATAACAATTTAAATAATTTCTAATATTAAATTTCGTTATAGTTCGCATGTGTATTATGTTTGTTTTGCTAATAACTAAGATATTGTTTAATATATATTTTGACAATTTGTCTTATTTAAGAAAATTAATAATGCTAACGTAAAAGCTAAAAAGTTTTGATTATTTTCGAATGTTTTTGCATTAATTTATTATGATGTTTCTTTATACATTTGTCAATTTTGTCAATAAATATTTAAAAAAAAAATTATTAGAAATTCTTTATTGTTTTTAAGTATTCGTAAAATAGCATTTAATTCGTATTTATTTGCTAATAATAATTCGTTTTTGTTAATTTTAAATATGTTGTAATTAAACAACTTTTTCGTTTTAATATGATTATTTCTTTTGTTAAATGCGTCTACTTTGTTGTTATCTTTGTTTAATATATATTGTATCTTAAACTTGTATTGTTCGAATCGCTCTAATTATTGCATTTGTCTTTTATTAAGCTATTTAATAGTAGTAAAGTGTAAAAGATTTTTGTAATTTGTAAGAATCGTAAATTTTGATGATTTTTCAATATATACTTTTTATAATTTTAGAAAGACTACAATAGTAAATAGCTTCTTGTCGTAAATATTATAATTTTATTCGATTAACAAAAGTTTTCTTAAAAGATATATTATTAAATGTTATATATTTTTATGCTTTTAATTAAAGTATGCATCAATAATTAAATTTAATGCGTTAATTTTAATTCTATTTAACAATTGTAAATTGTATATCTTTAATATTAATTTCTTTAAGCATTTTAATTTAAAATTTTAAAATAATTTTTTTTTATTAATTTTTATATTTATGACGTTTTCTTCTTCGTAAAGTTTATCAATAATATTGCATTAATAAAGTAATTCTTAATAAACTTCTTGTTGTAATTTATAAAATCTAAAAAAAATTAAATTTTTTTAACATTAATAGATGATTTTTAGTCTTTAATTGTTCGTAGCTTTTCGAAATTTATGCGTACTTTATGTCGTTTAACGACAAATTTAAGAAAATCAATTTTTTTTTAATAAAATTCGCATTTCTTTAATTTAAGATGTAAGTTTCTTTTATTTAAATATTTTAATATTTTGAAAACATAATTTACATGTTCTTTTAAAATATTTAAGTAAATTATTATGTTGTTCAAGTATGTTATGACAAATTAATTCAAATATTGTCGTAATGTATTATTAATCATTTTTTAATACGTTGTCGAAGCGTTCGTAAATTCGAACGACATTATCGTATATTCGTATAATTTATATCGTATACAAAAAGTTTTTTTTTATTTTTTTTTATTTTTTTTAATTTAATTGTACGTGTTACGCTAGTACTTTCACAAGAGATATTAGAGAGAAGTTATGCTTTAAAGAGATTTGTAGACGTCTTTAGACAATGCAAGCAATCATTTGATAATAAGAGATTACAACTTAGTAGTCGTAACAATAAGTCAAAACTTAAGATAAATTAAATACGATTTATAAGAGAGTTGTATTTGAAAATCTATATATTGAAGAAAATTTCTCTTTGTTCGTTTAGCTCGTTGTCGAACATGTTAAACATTGTTCGCTTAGTTCGTTGTCAAACATGTCGAACACTACTTACTTAGTTCGTTGTCAAATATGTCAAACATTGCTCGTTTGTTAAATCGTCGAACATGCAAGTAATTGTACTTCGTATTACATATTGTGTCGTAAATTATATATCACATTGTTTCGAATTAAACTCGTAACATTATCTCTCTCCTTAAAGATTTTTGTTTCGAAAGTCAAACGTCTCTTTTATTATGTTTTGTTAGCAACAAAGTCGTCTTTGTATTGCATTCAAAATCGAACGTTACAATACATTAATAGATATTGTCTACGAACGTTGCTCTCTTTTTGATTATCTTTATATTGTTATGAAAAACTTTTTGTCTTGTTTAAAGTGTTCGAAATGTGTTTGTGCGAACAAATTGTACATAAATATGTCGTAATCTTTTCTTAATTATAATAGAGAAAATCTTTTTGTCAAGATCGTTAAAGATGAAGCTTTGTTAACAATTGTCATAATTCGATTGCTACGAAATAAGAAAATGCTAAAAAAGATTAATGCGAAGACAAAACGAAAAACACAATGTCTTTTGTTAAAAATGAAGAAGTTAAATGTTTCTAAATTCTTCAATTGTTTTATTGCGAATGCTCTTGTTAAGTCGTTTTTTGTTCTCTAGTTATCTCTCGCTATGCTAAATAATTTTTCGAATTTTGATGAAATTTCTAAATAAGATCATAGCAATTATCAAGATTCTTCTTAAATTCTCACGTGTTCTCTAAGATAGAATATTTTTTTCACTTGATTAAATAGTTTTAATCTTGTTGTTTTAAAATATTTTTCACTTTATATCTACTTTTTTTCTAAGCTTTGTAATGAAATGTTTTTTATATAAACGTATTAAAATCAACTAGCTTCAATAATAAAATATAAAATACTAAAAATACTTTGACGTTCTTAGATAAATCAAGCTCGTAATTAATTAATTTCTTGACTTTCTTAATAAAAAACGATTCGACGTTAATATAATTTAATTTCTTGTTTAACTTTCTTATCTTTAGATTCTTCGTAAAAAAATATACTTTATCTTTCTTCTTTAGATAAGATGTCGTTTTTCGTTTTTTGTTTTAATATTTAGTTGATCTTTCTTGCATCTTTAAGATGTTGTCGTGTATCTTTTTTAGTGTTGCTATTTTTTTGATAACTAATTAAATCGACGAATGCTTTCGCTCTTCTTTAAAGAGATTAAGTTTCTTATTATAGTTAACGAAGAATAAAGTTATTTTAATGATATTTAAAATCTTTGCATTTAATGTTAGTTAAGTCATAGATAAAAGTAATATTCAATTGCTATAAGTATTATTAACGTAATGTCTTAAATATTGCTTTAAACTCTAGTTTGTTCGCTTTGTTTAATTATTCGTAACAAAATAATAGATAATAAACATTCGAAGTCTCGTTTCTAACATTAATATAAGCGTTTTTAATAGTTAGACGTGAAGAGCTTGTCTTTGTTACTAGTTAATTCTTTAGATATATTATGATATCGTATAAGTCGATTTAATACAATATATTCTAGTTATTCTATTATGGACTTTTTCGTACATGCGATAATATATAAGTACTTAATAAGTTTGTCAATCATTACTAGTATCGAATTATATTAATTTTCAATTGCTAAATTCCTTAACTTAGACAACTTAATAATAAAGTTTATCGTAACTTTATCTTATAACGATTTAGATAATTCCTAATATTAAATTTTGTTATAACTCGCATATGTATTATGTTTGTTTTGCTAATAACTAAGACATTGTTTAACGTATATCTTGACAACTTGTCTTATTTGTAAAAACTAATAATGCTAGCGTAAAAACTAAAGAGTTTTAATTATCTTCAAGTGCTTTTGCAATAATTTATCATGATATTCTCTTATATATTTGTTAATTTTGTTAATAAATATTTAAAGTTTTTCTTTCTTTACTAGAAATTCTTTTATATTATCTTTAAGTATTCGTAATGTAACATTTAGTTTATGCTTATTTGCTAATAGTAATTTGTTTTTGTTAATCTTAAGTATGCTATAATTAAACGATTTTTTCGTTTTTATATAATTACTTCGTCTACTAAGTGCGTCAACTTTGTTGTTATCTTTATCTAAAATATATTGTATCTTAAACTTGTACTATTTAAGTTGTTCTAATTATTGTATTTGTTTTCTATTAAGCTATTTAATAGTAATAAAGTGTACAAGATTCTTATAATTTGTAAGAATCGTAAGCTTTAATAATTTTTCGATGTATACTCTTTATAACTTTAAGAAGACTACAATAGCGAGTAACTTTTTGTCGTAAACATCGTAATTCTATTTAATTAACGAAAGTTTTTTCGAAAGATATGTAATTAAATGTTATATATCTTCATGCTTTTAATTAAAGCATGCATCGATAACTAGATCTAATGTGTTAATTTCAATTCTATTTAACAATCGTAAATCGTACATTTTTAGTATTAATTTTTTCAAACATTTTAGTTTAAGATTTTAAAATAATTTCTTTTTTGCGAATCTTTATGTTTATAACGTATTTTTTTTTGTAAAGTTCGTCAATAATATCGCATTAACAAAGTAGTCTTTAATGAACTTTTTGTTGTAATTTATAAAATTTAGAAAGAATTGCACTTTTTTAACGTTAATAAATAATTTTTATTCTTTAATTGCTCGTATTTTTTTAAAATTTATGCGTATTTCGTATTGTTCTACGACAAATTTAAAAAAATCAATTTCTTTTTAATAAAATTCGCATTTCTTTAATTTAAAATGTAAGTTTCTTCTATTTAGACATTCTAATATTTTGAAAATATAATTAATATGTTCTTTCAAAGTTTTTAAGTAAATTATGATGTCGTTTAAGTATGTTATAACAAATCGATTTAGATGTTATCGTAATACATCATTAATTATTTTTTAATATGTTATTAAAACGTTTGTAAATTCAAACGACATTATCGTATATTCGTATAGTTTATATCGTATGCAAAAAATTGTTTTTTATTCTTTTTCTATCTTTATTCTAATTTGATTGTACGCTTCTCGCAAGTCTAGTTTAATAAAGTACTTTACTTCAAATAGTTAATCTTGAAGTTCGTTAATATTAAGTAGTAAATATTAATTCTTAATTGTAATATAATTTAGCTTCTAATAATTAACACATAGACGAAGAGTTTCGTTCTTCTTAGATACAAAAAGAATCGAGTATCTTGTTTATAATTAAGATTTTTTAATAAATTCTTTTTTTTTTGTTTTTTGCTAAATATTCGCGAAGTACTTTGAGCTTTTTTTCGAATAAAGCATATATAAGTTTAAACGTAAATTGCTTGTCTAATTTAAATTTAATTTTATAATTTTACAATTAATGTTTAAAAAAAGTCTTTGTCGTTTTCTTTTCTTGAAATAAATGCTTTCAATTGTTGTATATTCGTAATACGTATTTTAGCGATTTCTTCGCTATACTAGATAGTTCAAAACTCTTAAAAGATTCGCAATTTTTTTCACTTATTTTAACTTTATAATTTAATTAATCTTTATTGATGCTTATTAAGTTAAACTTAATTAAATCGTTTTTTTGCAAAAATGTAAGCTCGCTACTTGCGATCGAATTTCGACTTAATCTTTTATCTATTATTAAACGTTGTTAATGCGTAGATTAGATGTGAATTGCGTAATCACATTGTGCGAATTTAAGTACTTATATATTTTAGTCAACTTCTAGATTGTGCTATTTTAATTAAGACATTTTTAAAACGATATTATAAATAATTATTTTCACTATATTAAAGATTAATTTCTCGTAATGTTGCTAAATAATTATTGATAATAATTTCGTTTCTTTGTTTACTTTTTCATTCTTGTCAAGTAATGAATTTTTATCTACAATTACTAGATTGTAAGCGTTAAACTTCTTTCGAATAAAATTTTTTTTCTCTTTACAAGAGTTTTAGTTATAAAATTATCTATTATATTAAAATTAATCATTGCGATAAATTAACAATCATTAATCTTAATTAATGTAATAAAACATTGTACGTGTGTTGTTAAGTTTAGTTGCTACTATTAAGCTAATATATTGCATTTCTTTGATATACTTTTTATTAAAAAATTTAAACTTTTCTTTGCTTCTATGTTGCGACTTTTGTTGCAAACGTCTATTTGCGCTAAGCTTTCTTTTGTTGCTAAATTGCTAACTTTAACTTTCTAAAAAATCAATTAATTTCTTTCTTTTCTTTTAGATAAGTTTAGCATAAATCGTTATAACAAGTTGTTCAACTAAGTGTTACATGTCTCTTTAATTGCTCTATTTTCTATTTAGATAGACTAACATTGTTCAATTGTTGTTTAATTTCGTCAAAAATGTCTTTTTCTTTAATGACGTTGTTTTCTAGCGCTTTCTCGCATTTGTTTACAATTTAATTAATTTGTCTTTTCTTTAATAAGCTAGCTAAAGCGTTAAGATATTTCGTAATATTTTTTATGCAATCGTAAAAGTTCTTCTAATTATATTTTTCGTTTAAGTCAATAATTAAGTTGTAAGATTTAATGATTTTTTTAAGTGCTTAATTAACTTCTTGCGTAAATGCGAATGCCTTGCTTAATAATGTTTTATCTAGAATTTTCTATAATTGATTTAGATTCTCTATTAGATAATAGTTGTTATTTGATTTAATCTCGAGAATGTTCGCTTCTATGTTAATTTGCTTTTTGATATCGTTCTAGCTATCAAATATCTCTCTTAACATAGCATTGATTTGTTAACGATTTATTAAATTTCGCAATCAATTATCTCTTGCGAAGTAACTCGATTTGCTACATAAATAGCACGTTTTCTAAAATTTGTTATCTTGCTTTTCTTTAGAATTTTTTTTTTGCGTCGTTAGATAAAATCTAGTTTCATAAATGCAAACTTACAATAATTTAAGTTATTGTACTTTTAATTAGAACGAAATTCTCTCAAATAATATTCGATCGTTAATTCAAAGAAGATTTCTACTCTTTCGTGAAATTAATTGTATCGCTTTTTCATAACTCTTTTATATAGTTTGTCGTCAAAATCGATAACTACTTCGATGAAATCAAACATATCGTTAATAAATTTGTCATCGCGCATAATTTCGTTCTTAAGATTATTTTTAAAATTTTGTCAAAACATTATCATAAATGCGACATCGTTTTATTCGATAAAATTGACATATTTTTAAAATTTTGCTACGTACTCTATTGCGAAGATTCGTTAAATTAGATGCTAAATTACTCTTTTTGCGATTTGTTTCTCGTTAAATGTTTCAAAGATTCTTCGAAGTTCTCTTTTAAAGTTGTCGAAATTTGTGAACATTGCACGAGAATTTTCGTCATAGTTTTTCAAATATTTGCGTAAGTTTAACTTGAGTCAATGTTAAACTCTTTCTTTAAAAAATGTGAATGCGAAAATTGTCTTCTTGTTCGCTAGAACAAGATAAAAGATGAAATAAATATTTATTTACATAAGTTAATTCTTTAGGTCAATTCGATCTTTATAATAGACGTCGAATTTATTAATTCTTATCTTGTCGTCTTTATTAACAAAGAGTTGACGTGATGCTATTAAGCTAGTGCTTAAGATAGAGACGCGTTAATTTAATATAAATATTCTTAAAGTGTTTAAAGTGTTACGCTAGTACTTTTACAAAAAATATTAAAGAAAGATTATGCTTTAAAGAGATTTGTAGACGTCTTTAAACAATGTAAGCAATTATTTAATAACAAGAAATTGCAACTTAGTAGTCGTAACAATAAGTTAAAACTTAAGATAAATTAAATACAATTTATAAGAAAGTCGTATTCGAAGATTTGTATATTGAAGAAAATCTTTTTTTGTTCGCTTAGCTCGTTGTCGAACATGTCGAACATTGTTCGCTTAACTTGTTATCGAACATGTCGAACATTGTTCGCTTAATTCGTTGTCGAACATGTCGAACATTGTTCGTTTGCCAAGTTGTTAAACATGCAAGTAGTCGTGCTTCGTGCTACATGTTGTGTCGTAGATTATATATTACATTGTTCCGAGCTAGGCTCGTAACAATACGCTTTTCGTAAATTTAATTTAATAAAGTACTTTACTTCGAATAATCGATTTTAAAGTTCGCTAATATTAAATAATAAATATTAATTTTTTATCGTAATATTATTTAGCTTTCAATAATCGACACATAAACGAAGAATTTCGTTTTTCTTTAATACAAAGAGAATCGAATATTTTGCTTATAATTAAGATTTTTTTATAATTTTTTTTTTCGTTTTTTTGTCAAGTATTCGCGAAGAGTTTTTAGCTTTTTTCGAATAAAATATATATAAGTTTAAACGTAAATTGTTTGTTTAATTTAAATTTAATTTCGTAATTTTGCGATTAATGTTTAGATAAAATCTTAATTATTTTCTCTTTTTAAAACAAATGCTTTCAATTGTTATATATTCGTAATATGTGCTTTAGCGATTCTTTCGCTATATTAGATAGTTTAGAGTTCTTAAAAATTTCGCATTTTTTTTTATTTATTTTGACTTTGTGATTTAATTAATTTTTGTTAATGTTTATCGAATTAAACTTTATTAAATCGTTTTTTTGCAAAAATTTAAACTCGCTATTTGCGATCAAATTTCGACTTAATCTTTTATCTATTATCGAACGTTATTAATGCGTAAATTAAATATGAATTGTATAATTACATTGCGCGAATCTAAATACATGTATATTTTAGTTAACTTTTAAATTGTGTTACTTTAATTAAAACATTTTTAAAACAATATCGTAAATAATTATTCTTACTATATTAAAGATTAGTTTCTCGTAATGTTGCTAAATAGCTATTAATAATAACTTTATTTCTTTGTTCACTTTTTCATTCTTTGCGAATAATGAATTTTTATTTACAGTTATTAGATTGTAAGCGTTAGACTTCTTTTAAATAAAATACTCTTCTCTCTCTATAAGAGCTCTAGTTATAAAATTATTTATTGCATCAAAATCGATCATTGTTATAAATTAACAATCATTAATTTTAATTAATGTGATAAAACATTATACGTGCGTTATTAAGTTTAGTTGTTATTGTTAAATTAATATATTGTATTTTTTTAATATGTTCTTTATTAAAAAAATTGAATTTTTTTTTACTTTTATGTTATAACTTTTGCTTTAAACGTTTATTTGCGTTAAGTTTCTTTTTGTTGCTAAATTGCTAATTTTAACTTTCTAAAAAATTAGTTAATTTTATTCTTTTTTTTTAGATAAGTTTAGCATAAATTGTTGTAACAAATTGTTTAATTAAGACTTGCGTATATTGTAAAGTCTAATTGTTTTATTATAATGTCAAGTATATTTTTTTTCGTAATAATATTGTTTTTTAGTTTCTTTTCGCATTTGTTTATAATTTTCGATGAATTAACTAAAGTTTCGAAATAATTCGTAATGTTTTTTATGCATTCGTAAAAATTCTTTTAATTATATTTCTTGTTTAAGTCGATAATTAAGCTATAAGATTCGATAATTTTTTAAAGTGCTTAATTAACTTTTTGCATAAATGCGAATGTCTTATTTAATAATGTTTTATCTAGAACTTCTTATAATTAATTTGAATTTTTTATTAAATAGTAATTGTCGTTCGATTTAGTTTCGAAAATGTTCGTCTCTATGTTAATTTGCTTTTTAATGTTGTTTTGACGATCAAATATTTCTCTTAATATAATATTGATTTGTTAACGATTTATTAAGTTTCGTAATTGATAATCTCTTGCGAAGTGATTCGATTTGTCACATAAGTAACACGTTTTTTGAAATCTATTATTTTGTTTTTCTCTAAAAAATTTCTTTTTGCATCGTTAAATAAAATTTAATTTTATAAATGCAAGTTTACAATAATTTGAATTATTATATCTTTAATTAGAACGAGATTTTCTTTAATAATATTTAATCGTTAATTCAAAAAAGATTCTTGCTTTTTTGTGAAATTAATTGTATCGCTTTTTCATAGCTTTTTCATACAATTTGTCGTCGAAATCGATAATTACTTTAATAAAATTAAACATGTCGTTAATAAAATTTGTCATCGCACGTAATTTCGTTCTTAAGATTGTTTTTAAGATTTCGTCGAAACATTGTTATAAGTGCGACATCGTTTTATTTAATAAAATTAATATATTTTTAAAATCTTGTTGCGTAGTTTGTTGCAAAAATTCGTTAAATTAAATATTAAATTACTTTTTTCGCAATTTGTTTTTCGTTAAATGTTTCGAAGATTCTTCGAAGCTCTCTTTTAAAATTATCGAAATTCGTGAACATCGCACAAGAATTTTCGTCATAATTTTTTAGATATTTGCGTAAATTTAATTTGAATTAATGTTAAACTTATTTTTTAAAAAATGTTAATGCGAAAATTGTCTTCTTGTTCGCTAAAACAAAATAAAAAATAAAATAAATATTTATTTGCATAAGTTAATTCTTTAGATCGATATAATCTTTATAATAGACGTTAAACTTATTGATTTTTATCTTGTTATCTTTATTAATAGAGAATCGATGTAATGTTGTTAAGCTATTGCTTAAGATAAAAGCGCGTTAATCTAATATAAACATTCTTAAAATGTTCAAAGTGTTACGTTAATACTTTCGTAAAAAATATTAAAGCGAATTATGCTATTGAAAAGATTTGTAAACGTCTTTAAACAATGTAAGCAATCATTTGATAACAAAGATTGTAGTTATAGACAATCTTATGTTTAATAAATCTTTATAGATAATTCAATGAATTAGAGTAACAATAAGTAAAGACTTAAAATAAAATAAATACGATTCATAAAAGAGTCGCGTTCGAAAGCTATATACTTTTTTATCATTTAAGATTTAAGATATTTAAGATGTTTAAAATCTTAATTATCTTAATTATTTTAATTCGAAATTCAAGATGCTTAAGAGTTAAGTCATCTTAATTATTTTGATCTTGTTAATAGATTTTTTCTTTCTAATTATCTTGTGAAGAGCGATGCGCGACAAATAGTACTTATTAGCATGCGACTCGTAATATACTATTATTATTAAATATATTTTAATATAGAACTTTCTCTTTTTGCAAAAAATTTAAGAAGTCAAGAAATATATTGTATCTTTTCTTTTTATTCTTTTATATTTATGCTAAATTTGCTCTTTTAAGATTTTTAATTTGTAATTTACTATAAGATTAAAACTATTATACAACTTATTAAATATTATTCTTAATAAATTATTAGCAATCTTGTTTCGAGAATTAGAAATATATTTAATAATAACATTTAATCTTCTAAGTTTATCTACTTAGTATTTATAAATTCTCTTATAGAAATCGAACTTAAAAAAGTAAATAAAAGATCAATAATTTGTATAAATAGCAATTTGATTATAAGAATATTTGCAAAGATAATTGTATTGCTTTGCAAATCTAATTATTAAATATAATCTCTTCTTATAAATAAAATAGAGCTTTTAAATAGATAAGAAAATAAATAAGTTGTAAAGCACAAATATCTTTTTCGAGAAATTCTTAGAATTATTTCTTCTAAACTAAATAATTGTTAATTTTGTCTTAAATTTTAAAGTATTCGTATAGAAATAAATAATTATAGATAGATTAATATTATATATTGTTGTTCTTGTAATATATTTAATTTGTAGTATTTCGAATAAAAACTATTCTAATTTATTTTATTTTTATATTATTTTCTTTGTTAATTGTAATAATAATCAAGCAATCTCTAAAAAGTTTTTTACTTATTATTTAATAATATTTATTATTTCTAAAAACGCACGCACTTTAATTGCGTCTATAAATATAAATAATTTTATTATTTTCTTAATTCGATTATCTAGTATATAGACAAGATCTTCTACTTTATATATAACTCTTAAAGTCTTTATCTTATTTATAAACAATTTAAGTTTCTTAAACAACAACTTTAATTTTGTCTATTCGACTTATAAAAATAAATCTCTTAGAAAAATAAATAAATATTTAAAGTTGCAAAATCTATTAAAGAAGTTATTTATATAAAATGTTAAAAATAATAAAATAATTAAGTTGTCTAAGTAAAGCAATAAAGACTTCGAGTAAAATAACAAAATAAATTTAAATGCTCTATATATTAGCTTTGTTATTGTAAATTTTGTCGATTATAATTTTTATTGTATTCTAGTTAATTGCAATTGATCGATATTAGAGATAATAAAAATAAAGTAATATTTATTCTTTCGATATAACAAAATAATATAATATGCATATTCTAGATTAGTTGCAAACAAACAACTATAGTAAAAGTCTAATAGATAATTATAAACTTTTGCTAAGAGCTTTATATAAGTATCTAATAGTTTTTTATGCATTTAAGAGTAGTTAAACGTTATTCTAAACTTGTTCTCTAATTTGAAATTCTTAATCTTGTTAACAATAATAATTCTTGCATTTTACTAAGAAAATCTCTTGTTAATTAACTTTGCAAACTTATAGATTTTACTATTTAAATTTTTTAACTATCTTTCTTAGTTACTATCTAATATATATTAACTATTGTTTTTAAATTACATTTGATATTAATTTTGTTCTCGATTTTATTTGTATTCGATAGATAATAAGATTAATATATAGAAGATCTATAACATCTCTTCTATTCAAATAACAATATTTATAGAGAAATTGTAATGTCTTTATTCTATCTTTTTTGTAGAAATTATCGATTTTAACTCTAAGTCTATCTATCTAATTTATAACTCTAATTTGTTAAACAAAGAAATAAACCTATTTCTAGTATCTCTATATATTTGTCTTCTAGAATATAAATTAAACAAGATAAATAAAAAGACTAAAATAAGTATTTCGAAGATATTGAATGCAAAGATTAATTACTTAGAACAAAGAATAATTTTAAACTTATCTTTTTAAGAGTCGAGAAATTTAACGTCTTAAATTCCAAAATACTTAGACAATTTATAATAGTTTTGCTAAGAATTTATCGAAAATACATTATAGAATTAGTAATAATTAAAACTTGTACAATTTTCTCTATATCTAATAATAATTTTCAAATAACAAACTTACATTAAAGTCTAAGCTTTTATCTTTCGACTTTACAATAGCTTTAAAAAATAGTAAGATAATTGTTTTAAAATACATTAAAAGATTGTAATTGCTATAATATACAAGCTCTAATTCGACAACATTTTTAGTTGCTTTTTCTATCTTAAGATTGTCAATTTGTATTATAGATTACTAAAACTCGATAATAATGTTTACAATATAAAGTTAAGAGATACTTAGAAGTAAGTATTTCTAATATTTAATATTAAAAGCAACAAAATATCTTACAGTTCTTTATACTTCTTTTACGTCTAATTTAATAGTTATTTAATAATATAGAATTGTTTTTCTATAATTTGTTATCTTTATAGATAGACTCTAGAATTTTATCTTAGCAAGTAATTTTAATCCTAATTTTAGTTAATTAACAATTCTTATAAATGCGACGTTTATATTAAATTCTTAATTAATCTAAATTCTTAATTAATCTAAATTCTTAATTAATCTAAATTCTTAATTTGTCTAGATTAAAAAAAATCTTTTATCTTTATTTAAGCAAAAATACAAAATATCTTCTTTATATTTACTATACTTCTTAGTAGACAAGTTTGACTATTCGCTTAAAATGTATCGACAACATAAGCGCTTATACTTTATTGCTAATTTTAATACAACAACTAAATAAATTATATTAATTGAAACTAAGATTAAAGTAATTGCAATAATTGCGTAGATTAAGATATGCTCAATACTTCTAGATTCTAAATAGAAGATAGATTGTAAAATATAAATAATATTTGACTTAATAATTGATATATAGACTAATAGATAAACTAAAAAGTAGATTGAAAAAAATTCTAAGCTTGCTATTGTAACGTTTGCTTAGCTTTAAACTTGCGCTTCTTAATAACGCAAATATATAGATGCTTTAACTTCTTGCACGTAGCAAAAGATTAAGCTAGTTAATCTATTTAAGATATATTTATCTTGTTGTTCTTAAAAATCTAACAAATAAATACTAATTTATTATAGATATTAACTTTGTTGTTTATTATGTTTATTAATAATGCTAATTTAACAATCTTTCTTATTTGCTTAACATCTTTTTTACGCGATCTTTCTTAAATAGTCGACTTAGTAATTTGATTTATTGTTAAGAACTAGTTTAGGCCTAAAGATATAAAGCATATATGCTAGAATATTTGTGATAATATTGGGTTGTCTCCCAGAAAGTAGAAGGTAGACCAGGATAAATACACGGAGATGCGTTCAACGTCATAACATCAAAGCGTTATTCCATTAGATTCTATCTTGATATATAACATTTTTCGACTATTGCTATTGCAAAACTAATTAAAAAATAAACTTAATATAGATTCTCTTGTTAGAATTGTTGTCTTCTTCAAGAAAAGCGTTTATTTGCTTTACTTCTTCTTCAAATAATTGCAATTCTAATATATCAAAAATTACAAATAAAGTTTTTGATTGTATAAAGTATTTAAACTTCGAGATACTTAAAGTTATAACAACTAATAACGCTATTAAATTAAATAGTTCTATATTATATAAATATATATTATTATTACAAGCGTTAAAGAAAGCTATTGCAAAAATAAATTTAAAAAAATCTTCGAAAACTATATAACAAAGATAAGATTACTCTTATGCAAAAAGAGTAATACAATAATAATTAAAGATAGCACTATATTCTATCTTCTTGTATCTTATATACAAAGAATTATCTTTGCGTTGCTCTTACTATCGTAAATTATTAATATAAAGATTCTTAAATATTAACTTATTAGAAAGTTCTCTAAAAGTGCTTGCATTATTACAAGATAAAAACAATTAATTCTTAGAATATCTCTCTCTATTAAATAGATTTTAATAAAGATTTTGCTAACAAAACAATATTAGTAATTCTAAATTCTTTAATCGATAAAAGAGCTGCTTTGTTAATTTGATCGATTTAAAATCTCTCTAACAATTCTTCTAACAATCTAAGAAAAATAATAATATCTTCTAATAAGAAAGAAACGATAATAGAGACTCGAAATTTTACGTTTCAAGTAATTCGAACTAATAAATTGTTATAAGTAAGTTTACTTGCATTTTTAATATAGCTTTCTATATTAAGATACAATAGAAATCGAGTTTCTTGTTTTCAAATTTTTCTTCTTAAAACTTCTTAATCTTAATCTTAGTATGTCGAGTTTTTTTTGCTAAATTGTATATAACTTTTAACAATTAATTGATTGTTATTATTACTTAAGTAATTTTTAATCTAATATTAGTATTTGCTAGATTTTTTACAAACGCTTAAATTATTATATTAAGTATTGTCGACTTTAAAGTAGAAAGAACAACAATAGAGAATTGATTTTTTTTAATACGTTGTATTATAGACGCTATTCTCTAATAATATAATATTAAAGTTTTATTCTTTTACTATTAAAGATTTGCTAGTTTGTTATTAGAATTTATTGTGCTTACTTTTATAATTTTCTTGAGAAAATTCTTCTTAAGTATATTACAAAAAATAACTACTTTCTTTGAAATAAATTTCTTATTTATAATAGACAAAATTATCGAGTAAGCTTCGACGTAAACAAAAGTATTCTCGAAAATTAAAAAATCGAACGCTTAAATTTATTTCTCTAATAAATAAAATTATCTAATTTTCTTTAATTCTTTAGTTCGAAGTTTAAACATTTTAATTATCTATATACAAAACTATTCTTTTTAATAAATTGATCGCAAAACTTAAAGTTAAAGTTTTGTCGTTTATAAATAAAAGATATAATAGAAGATTGCAAATGTAAAAAAGATACAAAAATATTCGAAGTAATAAATAAAATTAAAAAGTTATAATAAGTACTCTTTTTAAAGATTGCAATATTATTTGAATAACTTTTGTCTTATTTAAAATTGTTAAAAGATAAAACAAATAATAATGCAATCTTTTAACTTAACAAAAGATTAGATTTTGTAATTGACTAAAATAGCAATACTCGATAAAGTAGATTGCTAAGTCTTGTTATCTTCAAGAAGTACTATAATAAATAGATTAATTCTAACTTTAACTAAGAAAACAAATCGACAAACAATTGAGTAAAAGATTTTAGAAATTCGATATAAAATTGCTTAAAAAAGAATATCGATCTATTGAACAACAATCGATTTTTGATTAATTAAGTACTAATTTAATATCTAGACCTTCTAAATAATGCTTTTCTTGACGACTCTTCTTGTATAGATTACGTAGACTAATTTGATAATTGTTGACTACATAAATAGCGATATAAGAATTGCGAGAACCACTAGATAAACTAAAACGACAAACGAACTAAGCAAGATACTTTGACACGATTCTTTTAGGGCCACAGAATCCCCAGCACGAGTATTAGAAAACGAACTACTAGTAGGTGCAGGTTCTGGTGGGTAGAAAGGATGATTGATTCCAGAAGCTGCAGGAGGACCTAAATAGTCCTCCAAGCCACTAGGAAAACTAGTCCTAAAACTACCTAGTTTGCAACCTCCTGGTCACACAGATTACTTGAATGATGGACATAAAGTAAAGCACATGTACTTTATGTCAAGCGAGGGGAGGAAAGAAAGATGGCTTGGCGTGGGGCATCTTATCCAAGCCCCCACCATGTACTCGAATCGGATCATTCAACCCCTCCAACGTTCGCACTTCGACGTCATGCTCAGCTCTCCTAGCGTGCATTGTTCAATTCTAACGTTGAAGACACGATAGCGATGAACACTCTGACTCCGCTGTAACTTGCGCGAACTCTCCTAAACATTGACAAACGTTGTCGTCGATCACCCTGATCTAGCACATACGACAGATGCAGCTACCGAGTGCTGGCTCAACATATCTTCGGTCATCCTACTTGTCGCTAGCCTCCTGATCAGCGCACTGTGCCTTGGGCTCAACACCTGGGCTTTTTAGCTCTCTTCACAAAAGTGTGAAGTGTGCTAGACATCGTGAAGACCTCCCTCTCCCGCTCCTACCGCTAATCGCTCTGCCTCTGACGTCGATCAACAGCACCTTCTTTGACTCCCATTCTACGAAATCGCTTGACGATCCAGCCACACTTCTCTGCCCTGTGACACCATTCCCCTCGGCTCCCCTCCAGAACTACACAGGCTGGAGCACCATGGCGCATATACCGTTTAGAGCCGCATCAGGTCCTTCCCGCCAGCACTCACGTCAGATGAGTATAGATCCTCACAATGAGCTGAATCCCCACATGGATCACTACATTGGTATTGACGTTGGCACCGGCAGCGCTCGCGCTTGCGTTATTGACGCCAAGGGCGACATCATTGGCCTAGCCTCGGAGAACATTGGTCTGTGGCAGCCCGAGCAGGGTTACTACGTGGGTCTCCGGGCAATCGACAAAGGGAGTCGAAGCTGATGAAGGGCGTAGGAACAATCCACCAATGATATCTGGCGCTGCATCTGCTCCTCCGTTCACCGCATTCTCGACCAGCACAACATCGACTCCAGCACCATCCGTGGGCTCGCCTTCGATGCCACCTGCTCTCTAGCTGTCTTCTCTCACGACAAGGATGAGCCCGTTTCAGTTACAGGGCCGAAGTTTGACAATGATCGGAACATCGTCTTGTGGCTCGATCACCGACCGGTGGAAGAAACGGCGAAGATCAATGCTACCAAACATAATCTCTTGCGCTATGTGGGCGGGACGATGTCAATTGAGATGGAAATACCCAAGGTGTTGTGGTTGAAGAACCATATGCCCAAGGAGCTCTTCGATCGTTGCAAATTCTACGACTTAACGGATGCATTGACGCACATGGCTACTGGAAACGAGAACAGGAGCTTCTGTAGCACGGTCTGCAAGCAAGGCTATGTTCCTGTTGGTGTCGATGGGAGCGTCAAGGGATGGCAAGAGGATTTTTTGAAAGAGATTGGCCTGGAAGACCTGGTCGAGGACGACTTTAAGCGACTGGGAGGTGTCGACGGGGTAGTGAGTCTCGTATCGTTTCAATCTTGAGACAGTTGGCTAATAGAGCATCAGAACGGTAAATACTTCAGCGCCGGTGAATTATGTGGTACCCTCAGCGAGAAAGCAGCCAGCGAACTTGGCCTACCTGCTGGCATCGCAGTTGGCAGCGGAGTCATCGATGCCTACGCCGGCTGGATAGGTACCGTAGGAGCAAAAGTCAAGCTCGGCGACCACGAGCTCGATTCCCACATCGCAAGCAATGATAAATCACAGGCATTCACTCGCCTCGCCGCCGTAGCCGGCACCTCAACATGCCACATCGCCATGTCCCCCAAGCCCGTCTTCGTCCCCGGCGTCTGGGGCCCATACCGCGACGTCCTCATCCCCGAATACTGGATGGCTGAAGGCGGCCAATCCGCAACCGGCGAGCTCCTCAAGCACGTCCTCGAAACCCACCCGGCCTTCCAACAAACCCTCAGCATCGCCGAGTCCTACAACACCAACATCTACGACTACCTGAACGAACATCTCAAAGACATGCAGAAGAAGCAGTCCGCGCCCACCATCTCCTGGCTAGGCCGGCACTTCTTCTTCTACGGCGACCTCTTCGGCAACCGCTCCCCCATCGCCGACCCACGCATGACGGGCTCCGTCATCGGCCTCAGCAACGACAAATCCATCGACGGCCTCGCGCTATACTATTACGCCACCATGGAATTCATCGCCCTGCAGACCCACCAGATCATCGAGACCATGAACAACGCCGGCCACCAAATCCACAGCATCTTCATGTCCGGCTCGCAGTGCCAAAACGACGTCCTCATGAAGCTCATGGCCGTTGCCTGCGACATGCCGGTCCTGATCCCACAGTACGTGCACGCGGCCGTCGTGCACGGCGCCGCGATGCTGGGCGCCAAGGCCGCGTCGGCGGACAAAAACGGCAAGACGGAGCCGCTGTGGGACATCATGGACCGGATGAGCAAGCCCGGGCGCGTCGTCAGCCCGAGCGACGACCCGCATGAGAAGGAGCTGCTGGCGGTCAAGTATAAAGTCTTTTTGGAGCAGTGCCATAGCCAGAGGGAGTACAGGCGGAATGTGGATGAGGTGGTGGAGCGGTGGAGTGCGACGGAAGGGGGGAAGGGCGCGGGGAAGAAGTCCCAGGAGAAGGCGCAGGCGGATGCGACGGGTGAGGGGGTGGATGAGAAGAAGCTGGATTTGAAGGTGGGGGAGGAGAAGGTGGAGGGGGAGGGGGAGAAGAAGGGTGGGGGGATTGCTATGCTGTTGCCGCATTGAGGGGAGATACGGGGGAGAAAGAGGGGCGATCGTGCGTGATGGGATGTGAGTCCAAAGAGGGCTCAGTACTTGGTACAGAGAGAAGGTGGCTTCGAAGGGGGCTTGATGGTTGGTACAAAGAAAAGCAGATATGAGCTTACATAGATTACGAACGACATGAATAGCAAAAAGCGTCAATAATACTTTATCCTTGAATGTCCATATAGGACTTGAATTGCTCGCACTGCATGCATGCATACGGGTATCTAAGCTCCGAAACTCCCACGCGCATACCCTCCACCAAACTCCCTCAATGCTCCATCCCCATCCTTACATCCTCCCCCAACCTCCCCCCATCACCTCCCTCCCTCCGTCCTTCCACCCACCACGCACCACCCTACCCCCCCGGCCCCTGCTGATACTTCTCCGTCGCCTGCCTGAAAAGCATCGCCTGCGCCTCCGCCAACTCCTCCTGCGTGAGCCCACTCTCCTCCACCTTCCGGCTCCGCTTCTCCCGCTTCTTGAACTCCTCCTTCTGCTCCCCCGCCACCGTCAGCACCTCGTCCACATACTCTGGAAAGCCGAGCTCTCGCAGGGCGGAGGCGATGTGTTCTGCTGCGATGGTCTTTTTGGATTCGCGCTCCATGGTGTCGTTGGCTTCGGAACTGAGCATGGTGATGAATTCGACGCAGCAGTCGATGAGGATGTCGCGCGCGTCGCGCGTGAGGGTTAGGGGGGGGGGGAGGATCTCGGTGGCGATTTTGGTTACGGTCGCTAGGAAGAGGGGGGGTTAGCTGGGGGTTCTTTGGGGGGGGGAAAGAGGCAGG